>ERZ779637.926-NODE-926-length-14845-cov-12.805206_pt1 | contig 14845 bp, 19 predicted proteins | sample MGYA00514196_ERZ779637 | MGnify/ENA primary metagenome ERZ779637 (study PRJEB29562, sample SAMEA4376700) | mouse gut metagenome | isolation source: Cecum | study: EMG produced TPA metagenomics assembly of the A DSS colitis mouse model was used to assess the...
GCAAATATGCCCGTATTTGGAGACCGTTCTGTTTAGGTAAAAATGCAGACGCCCCTGCTCAACTATGAAATAAATGTGTATTTGTTTCATAGTTGGAAACATGCCCTATTTACACCAATAGCTGCTATCCCCGCATTAATCGATGTATTCCAGTCCAAAGGTATCCATGTAAACCTTTCTTGAAAAATGATACCATTATCGGCAAAATATATTCACATTTCCATATAGAAATTCAGATTATATTTTGCCGATAAATGTCTCAGTAAAAATTATGGTCCATAAAGGCTGACATATTTTCATTCGATACCAATTTGAAACAGCGCTGTTATTATGCCTTTCTGACTGGATGCCGGATCACCGTTTTCAGATTTTCCGGTTTGCATTTGCGCACATCGCTCAGGTAAATCTCATGGTGGCGGCGTGCACCGTCCATATCCGGGACGAATCCCTGTTCGTATGCAAAAGCATCCATGGCCTCTATGGTGGCTGGTTCATCGTCATAGGAACCGATGTGCATACACTGTACGCACAATCCCTCGTCATAGGTCAGAAATTCCGCCTTGGAGAAGTCAGTGTCTTTCTTCGCAGAAGCTTCTGCTGACGCCCATACAAATACCTCCTTTGTCACAAATTCCGGCAGGCGGATCATGGAAATCCACTCAAAATCCTCTTTTCTGGCATAATCGATGCCGAGAATTCCTTCCTGCCGCCACAGTCCCTCCAGCGGCGGCACGACAAAATCAAAATACCCTTCTATTCGGTGATCGCCCTTTTTGCTCATTTTAATGGTATAAGCGATTCCGTAAAGCAGGTTAATGGACTGTTTGTAGTCGCCGCCCTCCTCGTTGGGATTGCCTTTTCCGCGCACGGCAACAAAGTTCGTGGGAGGCACGGTGACAAGAGCCGGTTTGTTTTTCGGGAGATAAAATTCTCTGTATTCTTTTTTATAGTCAAAAGCCATAATCATAGTGATTCATCCTCTCTCTTTCCTCCGTCCATCACAGTCTGTCTGCACGGATATTAGTGGTTGCAATTCCCGTCAAATTTTCAACGTTCCTAACTAATTGACGTTGGCTGTGAATTGTAACGATGAATCCATGATAGCAGAGCAAACACAGGTATCGTTTTCAGAACACAGACAACATGCCAGCCCGCAGCGGGCAATTCCAAGTTCACGTTTCATAGTATATAGCAGCTCCTTTTTACTGTCAACTCGCTCATTTACGGGTTGTAGCATCAGCCACTTATAAAATTCCCGGTTGAGGTCGGGATTCCATGACAATAGTATAATCAACGCTGCTTAAATTAGCAGCTATTTATTTGTCACATCATAGTACGGCACAATCAGGTGCGCATCCGCATAGATGGCATCGCTTTTCAGGCTGTTGATCTGCATTACCTCGCGGATATATTCATAAATCGAGTCATAATGCGAATCGTCCATATAATCTTCTGCGATAGACCAGAGGGTGTCGCTGTTTGACACGACAATACTCTTATAGTATTTAGCGGCTTCCTGTGAAGAGTCGTTCTTCGCACTGGAACGGAATGAGCTGACGGCGATGGATGTGATGACAATCAGGCAGAAAGTCATCACAAACAGAAGGAAATGCTTTCTCATCTCACGTTTTCTGCGTATACGGTTATTGCGGATTCTTCTCTCGCTTCTGATGTCCTGCGGACTTCTTTGATACGGTGTCATGACTCTGTTCATAAATAACACTCCTTTCCTTTTTCCTTCCAAAATACGATATAATATATGGATAAAATTAATTATTTTATTTGTATATGTCGTCATAAAACAGAACAGATGTTACGAACGAACGTTCTTTATATACGAATTATATCGAACATGTTTTCGCTTGTCAATACTCTTTTCATAAAAAATCGAACAAATTTTCTGAATATATGTTTGCTTTTTTCTTTTTTCTATGTTATGATTGGTGTATGTAAAGTAAGCACGACTTTTGCTCGTTGCCCGCAGAAATATGTATCGGCTTGATTAGCCCGAAGAAAGGATAAGGATTTTAAGTATGGCACAGGGAAAAATCACTGTAAAACAGCAGCAGATTCTTGATTATATTAAGGATGAAATTTTAAAAAGAGGATATCCGCCTGCCGTCAGGGAGATCTGTGAGGCGGTCAATCTGAAATCTACTTCCTCCGTACATTCCCATTTGGAGACATTAGAGAAAAATGGTTATATTAGAAGAGATCCCACGAAACCCCGCGCGATTGAGATTTGTGATGACACTTTCCAGATGGTGCGCACGGAGATGGTTTCCCTGCCTGTGATCGGACAGGTCGCGGCGGGGCTGCCGATTCTCGCAGAGCAGAATATTGCCAGTTATTTCCCGGTTCCGGCGGACATGGTGCCGGGCGGAGAATCCTTTGTACTTAAAGTAAAAGGTGATTCCATGGTTAATGTAGGGATTTACAGCGGCGACCAGATTTTTGTAAACTGCTGTCAGACAGCGTCAAACGGCGATACGGTGGTGGCGCTGATCGACGACTCGGCTACGGTGAAGACCTTTTATAAGGAGGACGGACATATTCGTCTGCAGCCCGAAAATGACTCTATGGAGCCGATTATTGTAGATGACTGCCAGATTCTTGGGAAAGTTTTTGGTGTGTTCCGGCTTTATAAACATTGAGCAGGAACGTAAATAAATTGTGGACTCCTTTGGTGCCGCATGTAGCATTTGCTTTGAAACAATAAAAGCATCAGGCTGTTGCAAATTTTGAATAATACAGAATGCTCTGAGCGAAAAACAGATCACCTTTTTGAGTGAAGATCGGGATCGTTCAGAGCATTTTTTAACAGAAGTATGCTCTCTTTTTTGTGCAGGAATTGAGAGGAAACGGAAACCGGAATTTTATATACTGAATTTGGCAGGAGGATTTGCGATATGGAATGGATAGAAAAATTGAATGAGGCTATAAACTATATGGAGGAGCATTTGACGGATGAAATTGACTACGAACAGCTTGGCAAAATCGCCTGTTGTTCCTCGTATCACTTTCAGAGAATGTTTGCTTATATGGCCGGTGTTCCGCTGTCTGAATATATCCGAAGAAGAAAAATGTCGCTTGCGGCAGTTGATTTGCAGGGGAAGGATATGAAAATTATCGATGTGGCGGGCAAATACGGCTACAACTCTCCTACTGCGTTTAACAGAGCTTTTCAATCTATCCACGGCATTGCCCCGTCCGCGGTAAGGAATGAGGGCGTTTCCGTAAAGTCCTTTCCGCCTGTCTCGTTTAAAATAACAGTCAAAGGAGTGGAGGAAATGAACTATCGGATCGAGACGAAGGAAGCATTCCGCGTTGTCGGGGTGTCAGTGCCATTGCAGAAGGATATTGAGGATAACTTTACGGTGATTCCATCGAAATGGCAGGAAATATCTATGAACGGAACATTGCAGAGACTGGCCGGCATGATGGATATGCCGCCTATGGGTGTGCTGGGCGTCAGCGTTTGCAATGACAAGGAGTCGTGGCGATATTATATAGCGGTTCCTACTTCAAAAGAAAAAGCAGATTTTGAGGAATATACCGTCCCGGCTGCTACATGGGCTGTCTTTCCGGGAGAAGGCACAAACCAGTCCATTCAGGAGCTGGAACGGCGTATTGTGACGGAGTGGCTGCCCACATCCGGATATGAGTACGGCGATGCCCCGGACGTGGAGGTTTATCTGAATCCGGATCCGCAGAATGCAAAATATGAGGTCTGGATTCCTGTTGTAAAAAAATAATAAAAATAATCACTTTTCCCGAGAAGTTATTTCCAGCATAGCACTTCCCGATTCAGACATACTACATAGTGATCGTAGCCGCACAGCTTTTGCGGTTGCGACGAACAATCAGTCTCTCATTTATTTTTCAGGGGTTGATGTCTTATGAAGGGGGAAGGAAAATGAGAAACAGAGCTTTAGACTGCCTTGCCCTGACAATTGCCATCATTGGCGCTATCAACTGGGGATTGATCGGACTTTTCAGCTTTGACCTTGTGGCATTTATTTTCGGTAACATGTCATGGTTTTCCAGAATCATTTACGCCCTGGTGGGTATCGCCGGATTGTATATCATCACATTTTATATGTACACGAACGGCAATATGGCAGAGTCAAACAAGGCATAGGTACGGACAGAGTAGAAACAGGCAAGAGAAAACGGCAACAGGAAAAACAGAACCGGCGGTATCACATACCCCGGTTCTGTTCTGTTCGTGCTGTAGAAAAGCGCATAAGTTTATTTGTTTTCAAGCGCCGCCTTATCCGTCAGCACACCGTCCCGCCAGATCCGCTCCAGATCATAAAAGAGACGGTTCTCCCGATCAAAAATATGGATGATCACATCCTGAAAGTCCATCAGAATCCAGTTGGCATTCTGGTAACCTTCCATCTGTCTTAAGTTTACACCGGCTCTGCCGAGCACTTCAGACACATTGTCGGCCATAGCCTGTATCTGTCTCTTATTGCTGCCGTCCGCAATGATAAAATAGTCCGCAACGGTAGAAATTTCACTGATGTCAATGATACGGATATCCTCCGCTTTTTTATCCTCCAGCGCGTTCACCGCCAAAAGTGCTGTTTCTTTCATGTTCATAACAAGTACCTGCCTTTCTCTGAATCATATTGTTAAGCGTCATAATTTGTTATAAACGATGTGCCGCTATCTTTTATAATACTGATATGTTCTGTTTGTCATATCATCCACCTGCCCATCTGTCGTTCGCAGATAGGTGAGCGTATCTGCCAGTATTTTTTCCATGGCGCTGTCCAGATCCTGATAGGCGAGTCTTCGGATGAGACTCAGATCCTGATTCTGTTTCCGCCCGGGTTCAATATAGTCTGCAATATAGACAATTTTCTCCAACCTGCTCATATCAGGCCGACCCGTCGTGTGATAACGGATTGCGTTTAGTATATCCATATCCGTTATGCCATATTTACGCTCCGCCAGATAAGCGCCTGCCTTGGCGTGCAAAAGCGCGGTTGGATTGCTTCGCTCCACCGCAGTTACGTTAAGATGCGCCTTTTCGCAGATGGCTACCAGCTCCGAACCGTGCATGGACTTAGCGCAGTCGTGCAGCATACCGGCGATCATGGCCTTTTCCATATCCTCAGCGTGAGCCATCGCCAGAGCGGCGGCTGTGTAGGCTACCCCTAAGGTGTGGGTATATCGGCCGGTGGAGAGTTCCTTCTCCATCGCCTTGCGAAGTTTTTCCAGTTCTGTCTGAAGATGACTTTGACTCATAGAAAGTTTTCCTTTCTTTTTACGAATTCTTTTCATAGAGACGCTTCTGCCGGATATACGCCTCCACCGCTTCCGGCAAAAGCCCCCGCAGGGACTCTCCTTTTCGCGCCATTTCCCGAATCTGTGTGGAGGATATGTCCATACCGGCAAATTCCAGAATTTCTACGGACGCATGGTATTTTTCCTGCAGATACTGCGCCTGTACTGCCAGCCCATTGCTGTCCGTCCCTGTCATTGCTGCGCAATCCGTTTCGTGTCGTCCATATAAGGCATGAAGGTATTTCTCTGTTTTCGTGTCCACGCGCATAGCCTGCGGGGACATAGGAGATATCCTCCGTACTGCCGCTAAAATCGTACAGTTCTGAAAAATGTACGCCGGGTTCTTCCATTTCTCCATGGCATACAGGCTGTCCGCCCCCAGAATGAAATAATACGCCGCTTCCGGGTCTTTGGCCCGCAATTTCTGCAGGGTATCGCAGGTGTAGGTGTTTTTCCCCTGCGCAGCGTCCACCGTCTCCATCCTTGATAATTCGAAACCGGGCATGTCTTTGATGGCGAGGGCAGCCATCTCACAGCGCGCCTGTATCGGCAGAACCTCCCGCTGCTCTTTCATGTAGGGGACGCCGCTTGGCATAAACAGCACTTTTTTCAGCGTAAACTGCTCTCTCGCTTTTTCTGCAATCGCCAGATGCCCGTTGTGAATGGGATTGAAGGTGCCTCCCATAATACCGATTCGTCTCATGCGGTTTCCCTTCTGCGCTTTTACTCTGCTGTTTTGACTATATCAGTTATTTGCTGCTCCGTTCGGCTATTTCTGCGGGACATTTCACCTGGGCAGCACAATCTTTGGATTCTTCTTATCCGGTTTGTAGAGGATGATCTTTTTGCCGATTACCTGTACCACTGTGGAATGGGTTCTCTCCGCCACCATATCGGCGATCATTCGCGGATCGTCCGCGCAGTTTTTTAAGACGGCGATCTTTAGAAGCTCCCTTGTGTTAAAAGCGTCCGCGATGGACTCTGTAAATTCCGGTGTCAGACTGGATTTTCCCACCTGAAAAATGGGGTCTATGCCGTTTGCCAGACTCTTTAAATGTGCTCTCTGTTTGCTTGTCAATTCCATAGGTTAATGTCTCCTTCTCGGGTCAAGCGTTACGCCTGATCACTTATAATAATCAAAGGAAAGTCCGTACATCCTTACCGTGCTGCCCTCCTCGATACCAAGCGCTTCCAACTGTTCTAATATCCCCTGCTTGCGCATGAAATCCTGGAAGAATTTAAAGCCTTTCTCGGATTCCAGATTGGTGTAGGAAAGCATCTTCTCAATGCGCGGCCCTTCCACCACATACTCGTCCGCTTCCTCGTCATACACCACGGTAAAGGGATCGTTTTCGATTTCGAAATGAAACTCGGGGAAAAACTCCTGCTCAAAGGTCAGTGGTTTTTGCTCCTCCATCTCTCCCAAACGGTTGTTAATCGCGTAGAGAAGCTCTCTGACGCCGTTGCCGCTGATGGCGGAAATAGCGTAGACCGGTATGCCCAGGGGCTCAAATTCCGCCCGAATTTTCTCCACGGGATCGCTGTCCTTCTCATAAATCATATCAATCTTGTTTGCTGCAATGATTTGGGGTCTTTCGGAAAGTGCCTTGTCATAGGTTGCAAGCTCCTTGTTGATGGCGTAAATATCGGCTATGGGATCGCGCCCCTCCGTGGAGGCCGCGTCCACGATATGCACGATCAACCGTGTGCGCTCGATATGGCGCAGGAACTCATGCCCAAGCCCTACGCCCTCCGACGCGCCCTCGATCAGACCGGGAATATCTGCGATCACAAATCCCTTGGCGTCCTCCAAATCCACCACACCAAGGTTGGGATTTAAGGTGGTAAAGTGATAGTTGGCGATTTTGGGTCTTGCGTTCGTCACCTTTGACAGAAAAGTAGATTTTCCCACATTGGGAAAGCCCACCAGCCCCACGTCGGCAATCACCTTAAGCTCAAGAAGCAGCTCCAGTTCTCTGGCCGGCTGGCCGGGTTGGGCATATTTCGGAGCCTGCATGGTGCTGGTGGCATAGTGCTGGTTGCCGCTGCCGCCGCGACCTCCTTTCAGCAGAAGGAAGCGCCTGTTGTCGCCGGACATATCCGTGATGACTTTGCCGCTCTCGGCCTCGCGAATTACCGTGCCCTCGGGTACTTTGATGACGATATCCTCGCCGTTTTTGCCGGCGCAGTTCTTCTTGCCGCCCTCCTCGCCGTTTTTCGCGCAGTATTTGCGGACATGACGAAAGTCTGTCAACGTGTTCAGACCCTCGTCCACCTCAAAGTAGACGCTGCCGCCGTTTCCGCCGTCGCCGCCGTCTGGACCGCCGTTGGGTACATATTTTTCACGACGAAAGGAAACGTGACCGTCGCCACCCTTGCCGCTTTTTACAATTATTTTCGCACGATCTGTAAACATAATTTTTCTCCGTTATCAATCAAGCAGGGAAGATTTTTCTTCCCCTACTCGCTGCGCGCCCCATGCGCCGCTTTAGCGTCATATATCCTCTGCATTGGGCTGCACATAAAAGAAAAGCTCCAAACATCAGTATGTTCGGAGCTGTCTTTTTAGCTTCTTACTTCTCTACCGGATAAACGGAAGCCTGCTTCTTATCTCTTCCCTTTCTCTCGAAGCGAAGAACACCGTCCACCAGAGCAAACAGCGTATCGTCTCCGCCTTTCCCTACGTTTACGCCGGGATGAATCTTGGTTCCGCGCTGTCTGTATAAGATGTTGCCCGCCTTAACAAACTGACCGTCAGCTCTCTTCGCGCCTAATCTCTTGGACTCGGAATCGCGGCCGTTCTTGGTGGAGCCGACACCCTTCTTATGAGCAAAAAACTGAAGGTTCATATTCAACATGGTATTACACCTCCTTAAATGTCAATTTACAATGTTTTTTCCCGTACTGTGCCTCAATCCGGCTCAGTCCGAGCGCAAGGGAATCCATTAATGCAACGGAGGTTTCAAGCAGTGGCTGCCTTAAGAAAGTACAACTGATTCTTCCCGCTTTTTCATCCGCCTCCACCTGTATCGGCTCCTTCGTGATCTCCTCAAGGGCGTTCACCGTGTTGATCACAAGAACCGAAATAGCCGCGCAGACGATATCCTGACCATAGTCTGCATACGCCGCGTGCCCGTCGCACATAAATTTCCGATATTCTCCTGCCTTGCTTTTATAAATGGTAATCTCGGTCATTACGCGTTGATCTTGTCAATCTTGATCTGCGTATAGAGCTGTCTGTGACCATTTTTCTTGTGGTAGCCGGTTTTTCTCTTATACTTGTAAACGATGACTTTCTTGCCCTTACCCTGATCCATAACGGTTCCGGTTACTGTCGCGTTCGCCACATCGCCTGCAACTTTGAGTTCCTTATCGCTGACTGCGATCACCTGATCGAAGGTAACGGTAGCGCCAACCTCGACATCAAGCTTTTCCACTCTGATCTCATCGCCCTCGGATACCTTGTACTGTTTTCCGCCTGTTGCAATGATTGCGTACATATCTGCACACCTCCTATTCATGGGCCTCTGCCCATTTACTCGCTAACTGTGGTGATGCCCAAAGGGCACACTTCTACCTCGTTATGCGGCACACTTAATTATCATATACAGATTATGCCAGTTTGTCAACAAAAATTTTGTCGCCACTAATTCTTTGACCGTACCGCAAACAGAGCCTCCAACTCCTCGTCCGTATAATAAAAGAACAGGAGAGCCGCAAGTATGGCTACTCCCACGGTAATATAAATGTCCGCCACATTGAATTTCGGAAAATCAATGGGTACGAAGTAAATAAAGTCCACCACATATTGATTACGGATCCGGTCGATCAGGTTACCGACTGCGCCGCCCAAAATGAGCAGCATACAAAGCCGTAGGGGCAGATAGCGCTTCCCCGCCGGAAGGGTGAGATATTTCCATATAAGCAGTGTAATGACAAGCGTTGTCAGGCAGATCAAGAGGGTCTGTCTGCCGGCAAAGGAACTGAAGGCGGCTCCTGTGTTCTCCAGATAGGAGAACTCCAACACACGGCTGATAATCACAAAGGGTTCCTGCCCTTTCAGGTGGGAAATGGCGAGCTGTTTGGTGTACTGATCTGCAAGAAGCAGGCTGCATAACGCAAGTATGGACAAAATAAGATACTGTTTCTTTATTTTCATAGCTAAAACGGAACGTTCCTTTCTCCTGAAATTACCAATACTTCGCGAGATAATGACTGAATCGGTCAAACAATGAACTGTTTGAAAAATGAAGGATTCCCGTCATTTTTAAGTAGGTGGATTCCCTGCAAAAAAATAAGCGGCGATCTGTGCGCGGGAGCTGAACTCTTCCGTCTCCAAAAGTTCCCGCACTTCCTCCTTCGTATAGAAATCTGCGGTAATCTGTTCGTTTTCCGAGGTGTGATCTTCAAAATCCCCCTCCGCTTCCACGAAGGCAATCTGTGTTTTTACATCCGAAAAGGCGACGGCGGCAAAGGACGGCGGCAAAATGCTGTGAATTTTTTTGACGTCAAGCCCCGTCTCCTCATACAGCTCCCGTTGGATGCATTCCTCCAGGGATTCCCCCTCGTTGATCATGCCCGCGCAGAGATTATATACAAAACGATTGACGCCCATACGAAATTCCCGCAGCAACAGCATTTTCCCCTCATGGAAAGCCACAATGGAGACGCCGCTGACATGACAGCCGATGGCCTCCGGTCCGGGAATCTCATGGCGGCTGACAATCTCATACTTTTTTTCACGCCCGGCCTTATTTCGGTAGGTCAGTTCGTAGTTTTTTAAATATTTTCCGTCCTTTACCTTCTCCATATGTAAGAGTTCCATGTCAGTCGATTTCCTCTCTCTTCTATCATTATTTTTACCGGGAACGCCGCGGTCTGGTTTTTCAAAACCGCTTTTACCGGCTTCGCAGCTGCTCCGCAAGGCTGGGCGCCACTTTTTTTCTGGTCAGCTCCATCAGCCCGAGCGCGGTCATATCCAGCGCTCTTGTTGGAACGGGATCTCTTTTTAACAGGGTGCGCATATATTCTAACAGCTCCGTTTCCCGCACCTTGCTCTTTAGATTGATAAAGTCCACTAAGATTATACCGGAGAGATTTCTCGCCCGCAGCTGCAAGGCAATCATCTCCGCCGCCTCTCTATTGATGCGGTAAAACGTTTCCTCCTTATCCTTCCCGGTCTCATACTTTCCAGTATTGACGTCGATAGAAACCAGCGCCTCTGTCGGCTCGATCACCAGGTAGCCGCCGGATTTCAGCCATACTTTTTTGTCGGCAAGCTCCTGCATACGCTGCTCCACGGAATACAGCTTATAAAGCGGCAAAAGGGAATCCTCGTAGAGACGCAGGGGAATATCCGCCCTCCTGCACGGTTCCAGAAGAGTATCGTACACCTCAGGCAGATCGGTGACAACCTCATCATATTCGCTGCGGTAGGCATTTTCCAAAAAGGAAACATAATCCGGCTTATTCCGATACAGACAACTGTAGCAGGTGCGGGACGGCGCAATTTCCAGAATATGCGCCAGCGTATCTGCCAGAAACCGTGCCTCCTCCAGAAGCGGCTCCTCCTGCTCCATGACGTCTGCATTTGTCCGCACAATCAGCCGGAAGCGTTCCGCAATCTGTGAAAGCTCTTCCAACCCGCGAAAATGCGCCTGCTTCGCCGCATCCAGTTTGGCGGAAACCTGTACGCCGTCCTTGCATCCCTTTGGCTTTACGCCGACCACCGCATACTGCCCGGGCAGAGAAAGCTTGGTGGTCACGCCTGCAAGCTTTGTTTTCATCGGTTCTTTTGTGATCTGTACCGGCAGCTCGTCGCCCGGCTTTAAGCTGCCGTCCGGCTTACGGTTTAACACAAAAGCGGGGGCTTCGTCGGAGATCGGAAGGAATGTCAGATATTTATTGCCCAAATCAACGAAAGCGGCGTTGATATTTTGGGAGATACTCTGTATTTTTCCAATGTAAATGTCTCCCACGGCCACAGCCGCATCGTTCTGTGCGCGGGCGGAAAGAATCTGACTGCCCTTTAAAAGAAGGCTGAGGCGTCTTCCATGCAGTTTTATAATGAGAATCTTACCTTCTGAAGTCATGGAAGGGATGTCTCCTTTGCATCTGTTATCGTGTATATTATAACAAATTATCTTTATTTCAACAAATGGAATAAAATAGTTCAAGGACTATGTTGCCATAGCCCTTGCATGTTGTCAATGTGTTTTCGTCAAACGAAAAACGACCTTATAGTTTATATCTCACCGCGGTTCCGTAGGCGATGACTTCCGCCGCACCCTGCATAATCGACGAAGACGCGTAGCGGATATTGATAATGGCATCGGCTTTTAGGGTTTCCGCCTCGTCCACCATGCGCTTGATTGCGATCTGTCTTGCCTGGTTGAGCATTTCCGTGTACTCTTTCAGTTCTCCGCCCACCAAAGTTTTGATACCTGCCATAAAGTCGCGTCCCACGTTTCTGCACTGGACGACGTTTCCCTTGACAATTCCCAATGTTTCCAGTTCTTTCCCTGTGATAAAATCAGTATTTACGAGCAGCATCCTCTTCTCCTCCTTCAATCTCCTTCATTCTCTGTAACAGCACGGCAACAATCGCCAGGATCATAACAACAGGAACCAGAATAAACAGTCCCGCTGCGAGCAAGGGCATGCCGTCAGCCAGATATGCCCAGATTGTAAAGGCAATGATCCCAACCATCAGCAAAATAACCAGACCGCTGAAAATCATGGGAGCCAGTTTCTTTTGCAGAATGTCGTGCCTGTTTACATTTAAGAATTTTGTGCCTTCCTGTTCCATTTCTACCATCCTTTCCAAGTATTGGTCAGGAGAAAAGGCGGTATACTGGCATACCTCTTCGCTCAAAAGCCGACACAGGCGGGTGGTCTCTTCAAGGCTTGCCCGTTCCCTCTCCAATAGGATGACCTGTCTTTGCAGTGCGTCAGAAAGAAGCAGATCACCCTTCTGTATCCTTCTGATCTCTTCGATGGGAAGGGACAGCTTGCGAAGCATCTTGATTTTCTTTAGTTCGGTGACATCCTCCTCCGCATAATCCCGATACCCGTTGTCCATATTGCGTTTGGGGCTTAAGAGCCCCTGCTGTTCATAGAAACGGATATTCTTTTTTGTGATGCCTACCTGCTGTTCCACCTCGTTGATTTTCATGCTAACCTCCATGATTCCGCTCCGCGGAATCTCAAACCTGTGCGGAGAATGCCGTATTTCAGGCATGCTCCTGCGTGAAAGTGATTTGCGAAGCAAATCTAGGGAAACGCTGATTAAAGCGTTTCCCGCACCGGATTTGCGCCGCGAAGCGGCACATTCCTTTGCAAATCCGTGTGCATCCGCCGGAGGCTCTAAGGAAGTGCTGATTTAATCAGCGCTTCCCTAGAACTTCTTCGCGATGCAGCCCTTGCTGCGAGTGATTAGAAGCTCTTCTCACGCTAACCGCCGCCGGTTTTCTCCTGCTACGGACAGAATAAGGCTTCCACAAGGTGGAAGGTCAAGGGAATTTTAAAAAAAAATTAATTTTGTAAAAGAAGCGGCACGAGCTGTCTCGCCTCCCCCTCTTTTGCCAGATTGGTGTAGGTCTCCAGTCTCGTCACCTGTATATCGGAGACAGGTATCTCACAGCCTGCAAAGGCGCAGAACTTTTCAAAAACCACCGTCGGTTTGATGTTGCCGCCGCTGCTGGCGTCCACAAGCATATGGATCGCGCCGTCTTTCGCGCCGAGTTCATAGATGCTCTGCTTTAAGTCCAGCTCTATCACGCTTTTTTTCGTTTCTTTTGTATAAGGGATGTGATCCTGCGCGTAAAACTGTCCGAGTTTTTCTGACAGATCATCAATGGGAAACCCACCCTCCTTCCTCTGCAGGCGGTAGGAAGCCGCAGCCACGCTTGCCATGGCGTTTTTCGTCTGATCCGGCAGGACGTTTACGGCAAGCACTTCCACACCCTCCACCATAACCCGGTTCAGTGCGTCTTTCATATCCTCCGGCGCAGACATGGACAAAACTTCCAGATCCATGTACTCGCCCAGGCTTTCGATGCCCACACCGAGGGGCGCGGCAAAAGACATAATCTGATGGGGGCTGAACCCTTCCGAATATTTCACGTCAATTTCCGCCCGTCTGACCGCTTTCTGGAAAAAGCGCATCATGTCCAGATGTCCGATAAATTTCATGGCGCCGTATTTGGCGAATTTGATTCTGACTTTCATGCGGTTACCTCTTTACAGTCTTTTTCATAACAGATCCCCACCCCGAACCGGTTCGCCCCGCAGCCCTGGCACTGAACCTTACAGTTGGGGGAAACTTTCTGATTCTGCGCTTTTTTCCACTCACGCAGCAGAAATTCCCTTGTCACGCCGCAGTCGATGAAATCCCACGGGAAGATCTCGTCGTCCGCCCGCTCTCTGGTGGTGTAAAAGCCGATATCCAATCCACACGCCTCGAAACTTTCCAACCACAGGTCGTTGTGAAAATACTCGCTCCAGGAATCAAACATACAGCCCTTTTCATAGGCTTTCCGTATCGCTTTAGCCACACGGCGGTCTCCTCTGGCAAAGACGCCCTCCAAGACGCTCACATCCGCCTCATGCCAGTTGTATTTGATGCTCTTCTGGTTTAACTGGCTCATAATGCCTTTCTTCGTCAGGTGCGCCTTGTCGAGAAATTCTTCCTTGGTGCACATGGGCGCCCACTGGAACGGCGTGAAAGGCTTGGGGATAAAGAAGGAAGTGCTGGTGACGATCTGCACTTTGCCGTTTATCCGCTTGTCCTTCGGCACTGCCTCAAAGAAGGCTGCCGCGATTTTGTTGGAGAGGTCGCCGATCCCGAGAATATCTTCCTCCGTCTCCGTGGGAAGCCCCAGCATAAAGTAGAGCTTCACCTTCGTCCAGCCGCCCTCGAAGGCAAGGGAGGCGCCCTTGAGAATGACTTCCTCGGTCAATCCCTTGTTAATCACATCGCGGAGACGCTGACTGCCCGCTTCCGGGGCAAAGGTCAGGCTGCTCTTTTTCACATCCTGCACCTTGCTCATCACATCCAGAGAAAAGGCGTCGATGCGCAGGGACGGCAGAGAGATATTGACGTGCTTCTGTCCGCACTCTACAAGCAGAAAGTCCAGAAGCTCGTCCAGCTTGGAATAATCGCTGGAACTTAAGGAGCTTAAAGAGATTTCCTCGTGCCCCGTGTTTTTTAACATTTCTACCGCATATTCTTTCAGCCTGTCCGCATCGCGCTCCCGCACGGGCCGATAAATTTGGCCCGCCTGACAGAACCGACATCCCCGGATACAGCCTCGCTGGATTTCCAGAACGACCCGATCCTGCGTCACCTTGATAAAAGGCACTACGGGTTTTAGCGGGTAATGGGCATCCGTCACATCCGTTACGATCTCTTTTACGATCACGTCGGGGATATCCTCGTATTTTTTACGTCGTCCCGCGATCGTGCCGTCCGCATTGTACAGTTCCTCATAGAACTGCGGCACATAAATACCGGGAATTTTCGCCGCGCCGTGCAGGAACTCCTCTC
>ERZ779637.927-NODE-927-length-14842-cov-16.982214_pt1 | contig 14842 bp, 19 predicted proteins | sample MGYA00514196_ERZ779637 | MGnify/ENA primary metagenome ERZ779637 (study PRJEB29562, sample SAMEA4376700) | mouse gut metagenome | isolation source: Cecum | study: EMG produced TPA metagenomics assembly of the A DSS colitis mouse model was used to assess the...
TACATAAGAGGTGTATGGGTAGAATTTAAAATTATAATTCACAAATGTGTCTGTGTTTTTGCTGTTTCTTGAAAAAATTTCATTACCATGCTAAAATATTCCCATGCCGTTAAGGCAATGAAAGGGGCGTGGTCTGATTGACCAAACTTTTGAATTTGCCTGCTCTCTTCTTATAAGGTCGCAATACTGGTAGCCAAAACAGTTAAAACTGGCGGAAATGTAGCTACTGATACGGCGAGGTCACTCAGAGAAGAGTTAAAAACGCACGGGCGACATCCGATATTGCCCCACCGTGTCGTGTACTCCTTATAAAGCGTCGGCGATTAGGCATGTTGCGGAACCAAAACCGCAAAAGTGGCAAAGTACTTCACAGAAACTTTGGCGTCTTACAGAGTGGTGAAAACCTGCAAAGTACATAGAGTAAAAAAATTTGGGCAAAGGCTGGCAGTGAAGACGCACTGTCAGCTTTTTGTTTGCCAACCGACTGCACCCCTTTCATTACCTCAACGGTATTTCCAACGCCTATCTCCCTTCTGCCCCTTGATCTGCGAAATCCATTGGATTTACTTCCAGATATTTGCATACCTTTATTAATTCATCATCTTTTAGCGGTCTTCTTTTCTGATCCGTAACTGCTGTAGACAAGCTCATATGCAAAATACTTCTTGGTATGTCTGTCGCCCTAGACATCGCTGATATATTGATGCCCCTTTTTTTTACATAAACAGATAAATTCTTTGAAACGCACATTTCCCCACCTCCGTTTTCTTTGTTTCGTAGAATTTACAGCTAGTATATTCTCCATTCTAAAGAATGTCAAGTCCCTTTTGTAATTTTTTTCTTTGTTTCAAAGAATTTTTATTGACCATGCTAAAAAATAGTGTTATATTTAAGAAAAATTGAGAGGTGCTATTTTGAAAGATATTGGAAAAACGCTCAAAGCTCTTCGCGAAAACGCAGGTTTGACGTGCCGTGAAGTCGCTGGGAAGCTAATTGATTATGGTTTTGAAATATCCGACAAAACAATATACGGATACGAATCGGGTCGAAGTTCAGCTAATGCTGATATGTTTCTCGCTTTATGTCGTGTATACAAATGTAACGATATCCTTAATACTTTTGGCGATATATCCGATTCTATCTTATTTACTAATAAAGAATGGGAATTAGTGGAATCCTACCGCGACCTCGATCCGCCCGGTCAGTCTCATGTCGATTCTGTCCTGCAATGGGAAACCGAACGTGTACAGCAGATTGAACAGGCGGCTTCCACTGTTGTCGAAGTTGCTGACTCTGACTCACAGGGACGCGTCCTGCAATACTTCCACAGCGTTTCAGCTGGTGCCGGTGAAGTGCTCTTTGATGATGTGTACACAGAACGTATCACCGTACCGAATAAACCCCAATACCACCGCGTTGCTTACGCTGTCAAAGTCAGCGGGCACAGTATGGAACCGCTCTACCACGATAAGGATATCCTTCTGGTCGAACCTACTTGCGAAATCAGTGTTGGGGAAATCGGCATATTTAATGTAAACGGGCAGGCATATGTTAAAAAATTAGGGAAAGGGAAGTTAATCTCTTTGAATAAAGGGTATGACGACATTCCTCTTACCGAAGAATCTCTATGTATGGGAAGGGTTGTCGATAGTCTAAAATCGTAAAGTCACAACAAATCAATTTACAAAAGAAAGGGGAATTTTATGAAGAAAACAACAAAAGGAATTGCTGCTGGAGTTGTCGCTGTCTGCATTCTTGCTGGTATGGGAGATTCATCCAAAAAGGCTGAGTCATTAGAAATTTCCATCCCACTATACCAAGAGTCATATGATATTAATACAGAAATCCCCATCGAGATATCTGTATTCCCGGATGATTCTTCCATCGATGACTTGGAGTACTGTTCTGACTCCGATGATATCGCCTTTTCAGATTCCGTAATCAAAACCGGTCAATCCGAAGGTGACTATTCGTTTTATGTCCGTTCTGGTGATGTAGAGAGCAACACCCTTTCTATCCATGTGGTTGATATCACAGCCAGAAATGAAGCAACACAAAAAGCCGAGGAAGAACGTCTCGCCAAAGAAGCCGAGGAGAAAAAAGCCGCCGAAGAGCAGGCTGCACGTGAAGCAGAAGAAAAAGCTGCTGCTGAACAAGCCGCCCGAGAAGCTGAGGAGCAAGCAGCTAAAGAAGCAGAAGAACAAAAGGCTACCGAAGAGCAGTCGGCTAAAGAGGCGGAAGAAAGAATCACTACCGAGCAGGTTGCCAAGGAAATGCCTGCCGTTTCTCCAGAAGCCGAACCTGCTGCCGCCCCGCAGCCTGTAGAAGAACCTGCCCAGATTGCCGAAGCACAAGTCCAAGAGGTTCCCGTTAGTGGTACTGCGTACCTTTCTGCCACCGGCTCAAAATATCACAGTATAGATCATTGCGGTAAAATGAATCCGAACAAGGCACGGAAGACAACTATATCAGAAGCTGAGGCTGCTGGTTATGAACGATGTTCTAAGTGCTGGTAGTCACAACCAGATCACACTCTACATAAGAAAGAAAGAATTTTATGTCTAAGAAAAAATCAGTAATTCCCGGTCTTTCCTTTAGCGTAAACAAGGCGCTTGGGATCACAAAGGCAAAAAGAAAAATTGCAAAAGCCACTGGTATACCTACCACCAAAAGCGGTAGACAGGCAAAAGCAGGAAGAATGTTGGGACTGTAAATAAGCCGAGCCAGAAGAGAAACCGCCCGGTGTCTTGGATGGGTTGTTTCTATCTTAAATGTACAAGAAAACTAAATATTTTCCGGGATATTGCAATGCCTTCCTGCATATGCTATAATGCCAGTAGGCAAAAAAAGAAGTAAGTGCTTCCATGTAGCACGACGAAAAGCCCCGGAGCGTCACCTCCGGGGCTTTTCTATTCCTAATTCCGGCAATGGGAAGGCTTAAACCCATAGGCTAGTTACCGACTATTCATCGCTGTCTAACCATTTGATGATGTAGTGGCAAGCTACACCAGCCGCAACAGCGACTAAAAATGAAGTAAGTGTTTCCATAAGTAGCACACCCCCTTTCTGCACCAGTCTAGGGGCGGTAACATATAGATTATAACATGTATATTTTCTTTCCACAACCAGACCAAAAAGAGGAGGTTTTGTTATGGCAGAATACGTATATCCAGCTATCTTTCATCCAAACAACGACGGCTCTTTTTCCATTACTTTTCCTGATTTACCCGGCTGTATCAGTGAGGGAAAAAGTTTGGGAAATGCTATGTACATGGCACAGGCAGCTATGACACAGTGGATTGAATATCTCACAGACAAAAAACAGCCCGTTCCATCTGCGAGCAGCATTGAAACCGTTGCCACAGAGTCGGGAGAATTTACAAGTTTAATCCGCGCAGAGGTAAAAGAAAACCGTGCAGTAAAGCGGACAGTCAGCATTCCTAAGTGGATGGATGACAAGGTGATTGAATCCGGTCTGAGCCTGTCACGTGTCCTGCAGGATGCCTTGCGCGAAAGGCTACATGTCGGGTAATAGGTCGGTAAGTTCGATATTGTTCTCTCTGCGATACGGCTGAATATCTGGACAAGACGGAAAGGAAAACCGCCCGCGCTGGTAACACGGACGGTCGCAAAACTCCGAATGATCGGGCTTCGCTATAAAATCTCTCGTAAAGATTATTATAGCATAAAGCCCTTCAGGATAGCAACGGAAACAGGGCTTTATTTTTTACGCCCTTTTTTCAGAATATCAAGAAAGAAGGTGCTTCTTTATGGCTATGAAAAACCCCAACGGTTATGGCAGCGTATATAAATTGTCCGGCAAACGCCGCCGTCCCTACATCGCCCAAAAAACGCGCGGCTGGGAAATAAATCCCGAAACCGGAAAGGCGCGGCAATGCTATGATATAATCGGCTATTACGAAACGCGCAAGGATGCTCTGGAAGCGCTGGCGTTTTTCAATGCAAATCCACACAACCTTTCATCCGACCACATCACTTTTTTTGAAGTATACGAGCGGTGGTCGAATGAGCATTTCCCTACCGTATCACATAGTAATATAAACGGCTATAAGGCTGCGTAGAATTTATGTTCTTCTATTGCAGATATGCGCTTTGTCGATGTGAAGCTGGATCATCTGCAGGCTGTCGTTGATGGCAGCGGAAAGAATACGCCAACGCTTCGCAAGCTGAAAGTCCTGTTCTCCGCTATGTACAAGTGGGCTGTGATCCATGAAATAATTCCAAAGGAAAGAAATATGGTTGAATATGTCAATATCAAAGGCGCAGGTAACCCAAACGCATACAACAGACAGCCGTTTTCAAAAGCAGAAATCGGGCGGCTCTGGGATGTGTACCCGTCCAATGAATATTATGAAATATTCCTCATACTGATATATACAGGATGCCGCATCAGTGAACTTCTGGATTTGAAAAAATCTGACGTCTTCCTATCTGAACGGTATTTCAACATCACGCGGGCGAAAACTGCTGCCGGCGTCCGCTCTGTCCCGATCGCAAAGAAGGTTATGCCATTCTTTGAAAAGTGGCTTGTGAAAAACGATTGTGAATATCTGGTCAGCACACCAGATGGTCAGCACTTCTTATATCGGAACTACCATGATAGCTACTGGCTGCCGCTCTGTGAAGCTCTTTCCATACTGCACCGCCCACATGATACGCGTCACACATGTATTTCAATGCTGACTGTCGCCGGTGTTTCCGATAAGGTAATCAAGAAAATCGTCGGGCATAAAGGACAATCAGTAACCGAAGTCGTATACACGCACTTTGAGCTCGAAGAGCTTATAGACGCAATAGACAAAATATAGTAACGCTTTGGAATTTATTTTTTTGTCTGTTACCTGTCAGTTACTTGTCAGTTACCGACGGAAAATCATGCATTTTTATAAAATCCGTAAGATAATAGCTGAAAAGAAACCCCCGAAAATATAGGCATTTTCGGGGGTTGCATCTTTTCTGTATTTTTCTTTTGTTATCTCTTGGAGAACTGCGGCGCTCTTCTCGCTGCCTTGAGACCGTATTTCTTTCTCTCCTTCATACGAGGGTCTCTGGTCAGATAGCCCGCTTTCTTTAAGGTAGGTCTGTAATCCGGGTCAGCCTGCAGCAGCGCTCTCGCGATACCGTGTCTCACCGCACCTGCCTGTCCCGTGTAGCCGCCGCCCTTTACTGTAACCATCACGTCGAACTTATCTACCGTATCAGTTGCCGTCAGAGGCTGGCGAACGATCACCTTCAAGGTCTCAAGCCCGAAGTAATCGTCGATATTTCTCTTGTTGATCGTGATCTCACCCTTGCCGGGCATTAAATATACTCTTGCGATAGATTTCTTTCTTCTACCGGTTCCGTAATATTTTGCTGATTTATCTGCTTTAGCCATGATTCTTTATCCCTTTCTTAAAATGTTAATACCTCAGGTTTCTGTGCCGCATGCTTGTGCTCGGGTCCGACATATACAAAAAGCTTTTTGTACATCTCTCTGCCAAGCGGTCCCTTGGGAAGCATACCCTTAACCGCGTGTTCCACAACTCTCTCGGGGTGCTTCTGTAACATCTCTTTCAGGGTGGTTTCCTTCATGCCGCCCACGTAATCGGAATGATGGTAGTAAATCTTCTGATCCAGCTTCTTACCGGTCACCTTCACCTTCTCCGCATTCACAACGATCACATAGTCGCCTGTGTCAATGTGGGGCGTAAAGATCGGCTTATTTTTACCTCTCAGCACCTTGGCAATCTCAGATGCCAGGCGTCCCAGTGTCATATCTGTCGCATCAACTACGTACCATTTTCTCTCGATCGTAGCCGGACTCGCCATAAAAGTTTTCATGAATATTACCTCCATAGTAACTGTCTGTACCGCTTCCGAAGATCCTCATGCAGATGTCCGGCTACACTCGGTATCCCTCCACGGCAGTTTGTAGTGCGCATGTAAAATGTCTCACCGGGGCTTTGGTCAGACATTTATAAACAATTCGTCACAGTTAAATATTATATTATACGCCTCCGCGCGTGTCAACTGGTTTTTCCCGAATTTTTCCCGAATTTTGGAACCTTTACATGTTCTTACGGACTTTGCAGCAGGTGCAAAGTCCTGAGCTAAACTATTCATAACCGGAACTCGTACCCCACAAGGGTCAATCCGCATGCCGGCGCCGTTGGTCCCGCCGCCTGTCTGTCACATGCCGCAAGAATATCCTTCACCCGCTCGGGCGGTATTTTCTCCCGTCCGACTTCCATCAACGTCCCCGCAATGATTCTTACCATATTATATAGGAAACCGCCGCCCGCCACGCGAATGACGATCTCCCTGTCATACTGCAATGCTTCCCGCCCGGCTGTACACGCGTTTTCATCCGCCGCCGTATGGTTCCCGACGCCGTCTTCCTTCCACACCGCAATGCTGTCGATCCGCCGCACTGTGGTCTGCGCCTGCGTGTCCGCGCTGCAGAAGCTCTTAAAATCATGTTCGCCCACCAGATATGCCGCCGCCCGGTTCATCAGGCATACGTCCAGCGGCACATAGGTAAAATGCGCGTAGAGCCGCTTCGTCGGAATGGGAAAAGCAGCATTGCAGATCCGATACTCATAGGTTTTTATGCTGTCGCAATGTCTTGGATGAAAATCTGCCGCCACTTCCCTTGAACCGCGGACTCTGATGTCCTCCGGCAGCCTTCTGTTGAGCGCGTAAGAAAATTTCTCCGCCGGAATGGAGCTGTCTGTGTCAAACACCGCGATATTGCCGAGGGCGTGTACGCCGGAGTCGGTTCGGCTCGCGCCGATCACCTCTATCGTCTCCCCCGTAAGCTCGGAAAGGCATCTGTTTAAAACGCTCTCTATGGTTTCCTTGCCCGGCTGCAGCTGCCAGCCGCAGTAAGCTGTCCCGTCGTAGGCGACTGTTAACATAACTCGTCTCATTCTCTTCCGCTTCCCATCATTTCCAAGCCGTTTCCCGCAAACCGCTCTTCCCGCACGCCAGACATATCTCCAAATATCACAGCCACACCCGTATCGCCACACACCCTGCAAAATATACAAGCAGCACGCCGTATGCCACCCTGTCCGCGCTGCAGTAGCGCAGGGGCTTCATCTTCGTCCTGTGTTCTCCGCCCCGATAGCATCTCGCCTCCATCGCCATCGCTAAGTCGTTGGCACGTCGGAATGCCGAGATAAACAGCGGCACGAGAAGCGGCACCATCGCCTTCGCCTTCTTAATCAGGTTCCCGCTCTCAAAATCCGCCCCCCTCGCAATCTGCGCTTTCATGATCTTGTCCGTCTCCTCCAGCAGAATCGGGATAAAACGAAGGGCGATGGACATCATCATCGCCACTTCATGCACCGGCACTTTCACATATTTCAAAGGTCCCATCAGTTTCTCCATGCCGTCCGTCAGGCTGTTCGGGGTAGTCGTCAGCGTCATCAGAGAGGAACCCACGATCAGAAACGAGAGCCGGACCGCCATCATCACCGCGATCCGCAGCCCTTCCTTTGTGATCGTCAGTTTCCAGAACGCAATAAGCGGTTCGCCCGGCGTCAGAAAAAGATTGAACACCACCGTAATCATCAGAATAAAGACGATCGCCTTCATTCCCTTGACCATGTAGCGAAAGGGAACCTTTGACAGTTTGATCATACATGCCAGAAACAGAGCTGCCACCACATACCCTACCCAGCTGTTCACCACAAAAAGGGAAATGATAAAGCCTATCGTCGCTACCAGTTTTACCCGCGGATCCAGTTTATGAATGACGGAATCCGCCTGATAATACTGACCCAATGTTATGTCTCGAATCATTTTATTATAACTCCTATTTCCCAAGCGCTTCCAAAATCGACTGCTCCGCCTCCCGAATCGTCGTGACGGCGGTATCCACTTTCACGCCCTGCTTTGCCAGCGCCTGCATAATGTATGTCACTTGGGGTGCCGCCAGTCCTACCTCTTCCAGCTCCTTGTAATGCTGAAAGACCTCCCGCGGCGTATCGTCAAAAAGGACGCTCCCCCGGTTCATGACGATAATCCGCTCCACATACTTTGCCACGTCCTCCATGCTGTGGGAAACCAAAATCACGGTGATTCCCGTCTCCTCTTTCAGTTTGGCAATCTGGTCTAGGATTTCGTCCCTGCCCTTCGGGTCAAGCCCCGCAGTGGGCTCGTCCAGAATAAGTATCTCTGGCTTCATTGCCAGTACGCCCGCGATCGCAACCCGGCGTTTCTGCCCGCCGGAAAGGTCAAAGGGCGACTGGTAAAAGTACTCGTCCGCAAGCCCCACCTGTTTTAGAGCGGCATAGGCGCGAAGTTCTGCCTCCTTCTGGGATAGCCCCAAATTTTTCGGTCCGAAGCACACATCCTTGAACACGTCGATCTCAAAAAGCTGGTGCTCGGGGTACTGAAAGACAAGCCCGACCTTGCTGCGCAGCTTTTTCTTATCGTAATCCTTGTCGTGAATATCCTCGCCGTTATAATAGATCGCCCCGCTCGTCGGCTTGATCAGCCCGTTTAAATGCTGCACAAGCGTAGACTTGCCTGAACCTGTATGCCCGATCAGCCCGATAAACTGCCCTTCGGGAATCACGAGATTGATATCCTTCAAGGCGTGCACCGCCAGCGCCGTGTCCTCGCCATATATATAATTTACATGATCCAAAATTAAAGACATGATTTTTTTCCTCTTTATACCTAACTGCGCCTCTCAGCTTTAACGACGTCCCGAGGCGTCGAGAACCGCCCTCGTAAATTCCTCTATCGTCAGAATCCCTTCCGGCAGATTGACGCCCTTCTGCCTCAGCTCATGCGCAAGCAACGTCACCTGCGGTACGTCCAGCCGCAGTTCCTGTAGCTCATCCACTCTGGAAAAAATCTCCCGCGGCGTCCCTTCCATAGCAATATGCCCCTGATCCATGACGAATACCATATCCGCATGAATAATCTCTTCCATATAATGGGTAATCAGTACGACCGTAATCCCCTCCACGTCGTTCAGCGCCCGCACCGCGCGTATGACCTCTTTTCGACCGTTCGGGTCAAGCATCGCCGTAGGCTCGTCCAGAATAATGCATTTCGGATGCATGGCAATCACGCCCGCAATGGATACCCGCTGTTTCTGTCCTCCGGAAAGCTTGTTGGGCGAATGCTTGCGGTACTCATACATGCCCACCGCTTTCAGGCTCTCCTCCACGCGCTCCCAGATCTCTTTCGTGGGTATACCCATATTCTCCGGACCGAATCCCACATCCTCCTCCACAACCTGCCCGATAATCTGGTTGTCCGGATTCTGGAATACCATCCCCGCCTCCTGACGAATGTCCCAGAGATGATTCTCGTCCTGCGTGTCCATGCCGTCGACCCAGACACTTCCCTGCGTCGGATAGAGAATCGCGTTGATGTGTTTTGCCAGCGTAGATTTTCCCGAACCGTTGTGCCCCAGAATCGCAATGAAGTCGCCCTGCTTAATATCCAGATCCACCTCGTCCACGGCACGGGTAATGCCTTCCACATTGCCCTCCTCGTCGCGGCGTATATATTCAAATGTCAGCTTATCTGTTTTTATAATTCCCATACTATTTCCTTTATTCTCTTCCAAACCATCTATCCCTCACACGGGCACGGCGTTTCACCACCGCCTATTTTACTGGATTGCCGGGAAAAATGCAAGTGTATGCTCCTCTCCCTCCCCCATTGCAGAAAAATATGTTATAATGTCCGGGATGGCAATGAGCAGTGCGCATCCGAAAGATGGAAAAATGGCAGCTTGCTGACAAATTTTCCAGATTACGGATGCATAGGGCGAAGCCCGCGAGCGAGATGAAGCGGAGCGGAATCGAGCATGCACTGGTGCGCATCCGAAAGATGGAAAAATGGCAGGAGGAACGAAATAAACATGTCCAATCTGAAAACTTTATTAAAACAGGCTGCAAAACCCCTTTTATTCCTGCTGACCTTCATATTTATATGCGCGTTTCTGGCACATTACCTGACCGGAGAGGAAACCCTTCTGGAATATGCCAGAAACAATCCCGAATTGGCATACGGCACACAGACCGATGGCGGGGATATCCCGAATCCGGGCACTTCGTCCGATATCGGCAGCCAATTACCCGAAAAAAACTTGACCGCCCCGGACGAATCTCCCCTGTCAGAAACGACACCTGCGTCATCTACAGATAAAAACCCTGATTTCTCCGCTGTTTCGGAATCCGGCGCTTCTGTCACCTCGGACGTCTCCGACACATATACTGAAACAAACGGGCGTACACCGGACAGTCCCGACAGCGATTCCGAGGAAAATGCCGGGGATAACGCCAAACCTGCAGAGGAGTTCAACACGATGGAGCAGCACCCGAACCGCGTCACTTACGAGGAAGGTTTCTACTACGAACCGCTGACTGAATCAGTCAAACAAAGAATAACCGGTATTTCCTATCCGGAAAGCGGCTGTACCGTTCCCTATGAGGATTTAAATTATGTGGGGCTTATGTATATTGACTTTGAAGGACAGGAACAGACAGGCGAACTGATCTGCAACAAAGCCATTGCGCAGGATATGGTAGAAATTTTTCACGAACTTTACCGGAACGATTACCGGCTCGAGAGCGTGCGGCTGATCGACGAGTATGACGGCGACGATACGGCGTCTATGGCGGAAAACAACACTTCCTGCTTTAACTACCGGGTTGTTGACGGCACTTCCAATCTGTCCAAACATGCCTACGGGCTCGCCATCGACGTGAACCCCTACTACAATCCCTATGTGGTCTTTCACAGAAACGAGGACGGCAGCGACTATATCTCCCCGCCGGGCAGCGAAATCTATGCCGACCGCAGTCAGAGCTTCGCTTACAAGATCGACGAGAATGACCTGTGCTACCGCCTCTTCACCGAGCACGGCTTCACATGGGGCGGCAACTGGAACTCCACCAAAGACTATCAGCATTTCCAGAAAACATTAAAATAGAAATAGAAAAAGCTGTGCCGTTTCAACCCGTGCACAGCTTTTTCTATTTCAATTCACAATCGGCAGCATTTTCCCTATGCCGCTCTTTTTTTCCAAACGTTCAATCCTGATCTCATGCTGATCACTTATCTTAATCAGTAAATTAACCGTATCAGATGCCAACTTACAGGCATTGATCTCATGCTGCATGGAATCCAGATGGGCATCCATCCGGTCAAAACGTTCATCAACCTTCTCAAAACGCTCGTTGATTCTGCTTTCCATTCTTCCCATCTCATCGACAAGCCCGTTCACGTATATTTTCACGTCCGCTTCCATACGGTCCATACGCTTGTCCTGCTGATCAAGGCGTTTGTTGATTCGAGCCTCCATCTTGCTCATCTCGCTGATCAGCGTGTCCACGACCATTTTCAGTTCTTCATTCATACGTTAAGCCTCCTCTCTTTTTTATTTGACAGCCATTCTCTTTTTAATTTTCAAAACCCTTTTTCCCATCTCCGCCTGATCGAATGTCCGTCAACAGATAAGAAAGCCCTAATGTGTATGGATAGAATATCATATGTCATAAGTTTTTGCAAGAATAAACCAACAAAATTTTCAAAAATTATAAACTAAATTTCAATAATCGAAAAGGCTGAGCGTTCATCACTCAGCCTTTTATCTGTCTCATATTTCATTAGCGATGATTATACCAGCTCCAGAACTACTTCCATCGCCGCGTCGCCCTTACGGGGACCGATCTTGATGATTCTGGTATAACCGCCCTTGCGGTTTGCGTACTTAGGACCGTACTCTTCAAAGAGCTTATCCGCCAGATTCACTTCCTTGGTGTTCTTCTTGCGACCTGCAGGTGTGCTCGGCACCTCCTTGACAGGATAAAGCACCTTCAGCATCTGCCTTCTCGCGTGAAGTCTGGAAGGCATATCCTTCTTGATCTCCTTCTCCACCTCATCGTATACCGTAACGGTCATACCGTTCTCGATCTTAAGAATCTTTCCGTCCTTATCACGATGTGTCTCGGAGAGTACCGCCTTCGTGTTCTTGTCTACGATCTGCTTCACTCTCTTGCCGTCTTTATCTTTGCGCGCCACTTTCGCGGTCACTTTAACGGTCTCAAAATTGTCCTTTTCCTTGACAGCGAGCGTAATTAAATGCTCTGCGATCTTGCGCACTTCCTTCGCTCTCGCCTCTGTGGTCACGATCTTTCCGTTATATAAAAGAGCGGTAACCTGATTTCTGAGTAATGCTTTTCTCTGGTCAGATGTTCTGCCAAGTTTTCTGTATTTTGCCATGATTGGCTCCTTTCCGAGTGCTCTTCGGTCTTACCTCTATATTACACCTCATCGCTTGGATTCAGCTGTAATCCTAATTCTTTTAATTTCGCAAGCACTTCCTCGAGGGATTTACGTCCAAGATTCCTGACCTTCATCATATCCTCGGAAGTCTTGTTTGTCAGTTCTTCCACTGTGTTGATGCCCGCTCTCTTCAAGCAGTTGTAAGAACGAACCGAAAGCTCCAGCTCGTCGATGCTCATCTCAAGCACCTTCTCCTTCTCGTCGTCCTCCTTCTCCACCATAACCTCTGCGGTTTTAGCGTTCTCGGACAGATCGATGAAAAGACTCAAATGCTCGCTGAGCACCTTTGCCGCCAGACTGACAGCCTCGTCGGGCACAAGCGTGCCGTTCGTGTATACATCCAGCGTCAGCTTGTCGTAGTCGGTAATCTGACCTACACGGGTATTCTCCACGGTCACATTGACTCTCTCCACAGGCGTGTAGATGGAATCAATCGCGATCACCCCGATCGGCAGATCGTCCGTCTTATTCTTATCAGCGCCCACATAGCCCCTGCCTCTCGTGATGGTCAGTTCCATGTAAAGCTTTGTATCCTTACCGCTCAGGGTAGCGATCACCAGATCGGGATTCAAAATCTCGATGTCCTGATCTACCTGAATATCGGAAGCCCGCACAATGCCTTCACCCTCGTACTCGATGTAAGCAGTTTTCACCTCGTTCGCATCGCTGTTATTCTTGATAGCAAGGCTCTTAACGTTCATGATGATCTCCGTCACGTCTTCCTTTACGCCGGGAATCGAACTGAACTCATGGAGGACACCCTCGATCTTAACCTGACTTACCGCTACGCCGGGCAGGGAAGACAGCATAATCCTTCTAAGTGAATTGCCGAGGGTAATGCCGTAACCTCTCTCTAAAGGTTCCACTACGAATCTGCCGTATTTCTTATCTTCGGAGATCTCTACTACTTCTATATTCGGTCTCTCAAATTCAAACACCCAAGCACCCTCCTTCTGAGAATAAACTAATTATTTGGAGTACAACTCGACGATAAGCATCTCGTTCACCGGAACGTCAATCATCTCTCTGGTGGGAAGGTATTTCACAGTCGCCTTCATAGCCTCCTGATCTACCTCAAGCCACTCGGGGACAAGTCTGCCGCCGGTCACCTCAAGAATATCTTTATATCTCTGAAGGGATCTTGCCTTCTCTCTCACTTCGATCACATCGCCAGCCTTGACCAGATAGGAAGGGATCTGCACAGGCTTGCCGTTCACAAGGAAATGCTTGTGACCCACTACCTGTCTTGCCTCTCTTCTCGTTCTCGCAAAGCCCATTCTGAATACGACGCTGTCCAGTCTGCTCTCCAGCATAACCATCAGGTTCTCACCGGTCTGACCCTTCATTCTGTCAGCCTTCTCATAATAGTTTCTGAAAGGCTTCTCAAGTACGCCGTAGATAAATTTCGCTTTCTGTTTCTCGCGCAGCTGAAGACCGTACTCACTGATCTTCTTACCCGCTCTTGCGGATGTTCTGTTAGATTTCTTGTCATATCCTAAAAAGGTAGGATCAAGATCAAGTGATCTGCATCTTTTTAATACCGGAACTCTGTTTACTGCCATGATTTCTGGCTCCTTTCTGTTTTGTTTACAGCGCCACATTGTAGCGTCTTCTTCCAAATTCAACATGCGGAGAATCGCTGGCGATTCTCCCAATCGAAACATAGAAATTCTTCGCGAAACAGCCTCTGCTGTGAGCGATTACAATTTCTTTTCGATTTGCTAGACTCTACGTCTCTTAGGCGGACGGCATCCATTATGCGGTACGGGTGTCACGTCGCGGATGCTGGTCACTTCCAGACCGCACGCCTGCAGCGCACGAATCGCAGCCTCACGTCCCGAACCGGGACCCTTCACCATAACGTCCACAGTCTTTAAGCCGTGGATCAGAGCAGCCTTTGTCGCTGTCTCAGCAGCCATCTGTGCTGCATAGGGAGTAGATTTCCTTGAACCTCTAAAACCAAGACCGCCGGCACTCGCCCAGCTTAACGCATTACCCTCGTTATCTGTCAGTGTAACGATGGTATTGTTAAAGGAAGACTGAATATGTGCCTGTCCATGTTCAACGTTTTTCTTGACACGCTTTTTTGTCACTTTTTTGGTAACTTTCTTTGCCATAATAAACTAACCTACTTTCTCAGACTATTTAATCTTGTTCCTATGTTACTTCTTCTTGTTTGCAACAGTTCTCTTAGGGCCTTTTCTTGTTCTTGCGTTGGTCTTTGTCTTCTGACCACGAACCGGAAGACCTTTCCTGTGGCGAATACCTCTGTAGCAGCCAATCTCCTGAAGTCTCTTGATGTTGAGAGCAACCTCTCTTCTCAAGTCACCTTCCACCATGTAATCTCTCTCGATTACCTCGGCAAGTCTCTTCACCTCGTCGTCAGTCAGTTCTCTGACACGGGTATCAGGATTTACGTTCGCCGCCTCCAGAATCTTGTTCGCGCTCGGTCTGCCAATCCCATAAATATAGGTCAAGCCGATCTCCACACGCTTTTCTCTCGGTAAGTCAACACCTGCAA
>ERZ779637.929-NODE-929-length-14835-cov-11.259472_pt1 | contig 14835 bp, 8 predicted proteins | sample MGYA00514196_ERZ779637 | MGnify/ENA primary metagenome ERZ779637 (study PRJEB29562, sample SAMEA4376700) | mouse gut metagenome | isolation source: Cecum | study: EMG produced TPA metagenomics assembly of the A DSS colitis mouse model was used to assess the...
TGCCAATCTGATTGTAGATTGGCATATAAATACAATTAACTTCACGGATTCAGGTCCTATTAATTCTAAATTACAGAGATTATAAACAGAAAAAATGAATTCAATGGTAAAATCTATGATTATTATAGATGCGATTGATCTTAACCAATAAGGAGAGGAGCAGAATGGATAAAGCTTTTGATGCTGTTTTGCACAGTGAAGTAGACGCTGCAGTTATTGCAAAATCCTCATATTGTTTTTTGGGAGAGCGATTTCGTTACCAATGTCTGTGTTGCGGTGAAGAAGTTTATCTTGCTGCAGCTGATAGCAGTGAGCGTTCTCCTCATTTTAGGCATCGAAAAGGAAATAATGATACAGCATGTGAACAATATCTTGGACAGTTGGACACAGTGGAACATTTAATACTTTTGAGAAAGCATAAACAGGGACATATAGAATTTTATTTTAACAGGGACAGAATGACATTCGAGATTTGTGCTTCTTTTACGGAAGAAGAACTTCAGGCATATGAGAAAGAAAACAACAGGCTGCTGGTATCTTCAAAATATTGTACTGATCCATTTCTCTCCATTCCTCTTAGTAAAGAAGTATTTGTTCCAGGCAGAAAAAGTTATTTTACCATCACAGAATTTTCAACGCAGTATATTGTCTCCTTTGATTCCGGGGTTAATAGCTGTACATATCAGGATGTAATGAGAGATATGAAGAAAATCAATATATTCAGAGTTAGGATGCAAGATGAACACTGCAGGCATCAGACATCATCACTGCTTTATACAAATACTGAATATATTGGCATATCTGAGTATGAAGAAACTATGCAGGAACTTTCAACTTTAGAGTATATCACCTCAGAAGAACTGTTTTCTTTTGTCACAGAAAACAGGATGTTTTATGGACTGAAGTTTTCTGTACAACAAGCAGAATTTTCTGTTCGGTATTTCTTTCAGAAGCATGATTATCAGATAGAAACATCAGAATCGTTTAGCATTTTATGGCCACCGATTTATGTTAGAAATTCGTGTTCAATATGTACTGAAGATACAGTATATGTTCATTCAAGCTTTGAATTGATTCCCTATGGAAATATAAATGTAGATGATGTTTTTGCCTGGGAAATCAACAGAGATGTGCTGAAACTTCATGTTGATGATGAAATCATTATACATGAAAAGAATATTGATATATGTATCCAAAAGGAAAGAGAACTGGGGATGGAAACAGTTCTGGAAGAACCTGTGGTTATATATTCTGACAGATATACCGTTTCTGATCAGTACGATTACTTTTTATTTGACCAGAACGGATGCACACGGTTGATTCCAGGTTCAAATGTATATCTTTCTGAATCGGATCGGATTGTAGGATATAAAAACGGACATATAAAAGCAAATGTGTATGCGTGTTCAAAAGAAAAAATGGATACAGGACAACTTATAAGTGATATAGTGAAATATCATCCACAGTCAGAAATATTTGAACCAGATGATTTCATGGATGTCACGACAGACGAAATAGTCTTAGCGTACTTGGAAAACTGTTATAGGAGTGGACGGATTAATACAGTCGTTAAACAATACATTAAGGAGGGACTGCTTTGAATTATTTGACAGACCTTACAAAAGACGAAATTAAGTATGTTTGTACTGTTATCCCGTTTAAGGAGATATCCGAATACTTCAGAAAATATCCGAAGGAATTCGATAAATTACAAGGGGGATTCCGTGTAAAGTCGTTGAACGAGGATACTGCCATCCGATGGCTTTATAATTTTCGTAACAGGGATTTTATTGCATCTTTTCTAAACAAGCATATTGAACAATGGATTGAAGAAATTGATGAGGAATTAGCAAAAACACTTGAGAGCGGGCTTGATCAGGAGGCAGCTTATATTGATGTTCTGTCGCGCTCCTTTTTTTCTGGAAACGTTGCACTATTTTTCAAAATCAAAAGGGAAGAAAAATCCGAAGATTATCTTAAGGTTATGTGTTCATCTGTTTTTTATCAGTCTGTTCATCAAAAAATAAATGAAGAAGAACTGGATTTTTTGAAGAAAAGACAACGTGAACTTACGGATATTCAAGAAGAGTTGAAAAATCAGATTTTTGATGAAAAGAAGAACATTGAAAAATTGAGAAAAAAAGAGACAGAGCTGAAAAAAGAACTAAAAGAAAAAGAAAAACAACTCGAACAGGAACAGGAAAAGAGCACTTGTTTGTCTGAAAAAATAGACAAATTGGAAGCAGAACTAAAAAAAGTTCAGGATGATGAGGTGTGGAAGACTGCGGAGATGCAACAGAAGATTGACACCCTTACATCCAAACTAAAGGATCAGGCCGAGAAAGTAGCAGAATACGAGACCAGCATCTCCGAATATGCATCCAGACTTTCTGCTGCTGCGGATGACATCGAGACATGGAAAAACAAGGTAAGAAGTCGTGAGAAACAGCTTTTTACATATAAAGCAGAAAGAGCGACATTTTTATCAGACAAAGAATCAGACCGGAAGAAGATCAGAGAGCTTAAGGAAGCACTCGATAAAGCGCTTGGTGTTGAAAAAGCATATAAAGAATATCTTTCTGTATTTAGTACAAAAAAAGAGTTCTATCCGCAGAAAAATAGGGAGTTGGAAGAAACATTGGAAGCGCAGAAAAATATCGAGACTGCAGCAGAAGCTGTTTCAAAAAGATATGCAAATAATGACTGGAAGCTGCCATTATGCCCAGAAGATATGGATGATTTTGATGAATATTTCAGCTATAACCTTGAAAATATCGGGTTTGATAAGAATGAGGATGGTTCATCAGATTTTGTAGATTATCTTGAAAAGAACTTTTTCTGTGGTATTCCGTTGCTGATAAAAAGAGGACTAGGAATTAATTTGGCAAATTGTCTGGCAAACACGATTTACGGTGTGCCGATTGCGGCTTATTTGCTGTATTCGGAAGGTGCAGGCCTACCGAAAATAAAGGAGTTTCTTGCAAATACTCCTGATCGAGTTGTCTGCATTGACGGCTTTATTGGGAACTGTAATGAACTGGAATTAATCCCAGCGCTCGAACAATATCGCAACAAGATTATTATCCTTACCTACATGTATGACAAAACGCTGAGTTTTATTCCGCACGAAATTCTTTCTTCGGTTCATTTTATCAGTGCAGATGTTTTCAGTTCTGTATTAAGAATTAGGGATATTACGGAGGACCCTTCCGAAGTAAAAGAAATCTCGTCTGCATACAAAAGCAATGCAGGAGCTGACAGCCGATCACAGAAAATATTCTGTGAGATTGCATGCGAATGCGGATTAGGAATGGATACAGCCTATGTGATGGCTGACATGATTGAAGATGAAAATTATTTAAACGAGATGTTGATGTTCACGCTTCTTCCATATGTGTCCAAAGTTCTCGGGAAGAATCCTTACAACAGTTCCAAACGTCTTCAGAGGTATGCAGGAGAAACAGGACGCTGTTCGAAAAAAGATATTTTGATGAGGTGGTTTGGATAGTGAATGAATTGATCAATATCATGGCAAATGACATGAATATACGTCCTTATACAAATGAACCGGCTGAATACTTTGGATACAGGGTCATCTATTCAGCTCTCGGTCTGTGGTGCCTTAAATCAGCACTCAGTGAAAAGGAAAATAAGAGAGGAGTTAGCAAGAACGCACAAAGCATCTTGTTACATGACCTGTCTAAAAAATATATTGAACTATGTCCGATGGCAAAACATTTTGTGTTTGCTTCAAGAAATACCAATATTGCTGTGTTTATCCGGAATATCTACGAACAGACAGGATATTTGCTGGCACTCGATAATAATTACAATGTTCTGAATAATAGCGGTGAAACCATAAAAGTCTCTGAAGCAGATTATCTGTATCTTGGACTGCCAGAAACATGCTATATTGTAAATGGGCTTGGAATCCACTGCAGGAATGGCAGACATGAAGTAAAACTAAATGATTTTCTCGTACGTGATAGTTTGACACCGGAAGAATACTTAAAAGTAAAATATGATGAGTGTGATTTTGATGAGCGAGATATCAATGTGGAGGAACTGGAGTTTTTCAATCCGTTCTATTATGGAAACGTATACAACTCGTGGCATAGATACATAAAATCCAATATGACGATGGCACGGAAAAGCATGACAGGGCCGTATTATAGAGTCATTAGAAAAGATGATGGAACGCTTCTTTATGCTGATGATAACAGTGCGGACGAGCTCGATGCCTTACTGGGAGCAGAATTCCGACGGTTATATGTTGCCCTTAGGAATCACTATGACAATCCGATGCAGATCCTTGTATGTCCGATAGATGAGGAATATTCCTATATTCGTATTCTTGGACAACTGCCGAATAGGGAATACTTTTATTTGCTTATGAATGCATGGCCAAGATATGGTTTCTCCGATCGGAGTAATTTTATCATACGAAACGAATTGACAGTACAGACTGCAGAAATCCTTGGAACAATAGGATTTGCTGCGAGAAAAGGTGAATTTTATGGATAGAAATACGAACGGTGTACAACAGTACTACCAGACAATAAGGAACCGGCTGGTTAACTATATCAAGTCGGATTATCTTGCTAACAGCGAAACATTGCTTCTGTACGCAGACGAGCTTCTTGGAGAGATGTGTCCGAATGATATTAACATTGCAAGGGAACCGTACATTGAGACGTCCTCTTCCTACCGCAAGGTAAATGACGGTATCCGGACAGCTGATATTGAGAATAATGTTAAGGAAGTCCTTTTAAAGCTTGTTGATGCAGAGCTCGGCATTTATTCCAACCCCTTTACTCATCAGCTAAAAGCTCTTACAAGTGTTTTGAATGGGAAAGACCTGTTTGTATCTACAGGTACAGGTTCCGGTAAAACAGAGTGTTTTCTTTGGCCAATTATTGCGCGTGCTATCGAGGAATCTCTTAATAGGCCGAAAGATTTTAAAATGCCAGCTGTAAGAACTCTTATTATTTATCCTATGAATGCATTGGTATCTGACCAGCTTGCCAGATTTCGAAAGATTATGGGCTCTAAAGAGTTCATGGACATCTTTACATCTTCTTCGGGAGCAGGACGTATACCGCATTTTGGCATGTATACCGGAAGAACTCCCTATTCTGGAGAGTCAAAAAAACAGAGCAATATTAATCTTGCAGAGACATACCGTGAACAATATCTTGTGGATGAGAATGCTACAGAAGAAGAACAGAAAGAACAGATGAAAAAAATAAATGGATTCAAGAGCATCAATAAATATCCTGCAAGGTATGGCGGAGAAGAAGGCCTGAAGAATTTTATTGATAATCTCGAAAATGATATTCATAAACCGAGTCCTTATGATGCAGAATATATCACCAGATTTGAGATCCAGAATAATACTCCGGACATACTGATTACAAACTATTCTATGTTGGAGTATATGCTCATGCGTCAGATGGAAGCAGGTATATGGAATAATACGAAAGAATGGTTGAATAAATCAGAGAAAAACAGAATTCTCATTGTCCTTGATGAAGCACATATGTATAGAGGTTCCTCAGGCGGAGAAATCGCACTTCTTCTTGACAGACTTTTTTCGCGTCTTGATATTTCTCTGGAGAAAGTACAGTTTGTTCTTACAACTGCAAGTATGCCAGTAGAAGACGAAGGAGCCATATCCAACTTCTTTAACGGCCTTACCGGAAAGAAATATTCCGAATGTGTTCCTCTTTTTGGTGACAAAGAAATTGTTCGTAATGATTTTAAGGTGATGGCGGATGCTGCGGCTCTTGCTTCCATAGGAACAAGCCAGGTAACAAAAGCCGAGATTAGTACAAGAATTTGTGCTTTTGCTAAAAATGTGTTCCAGATTAAGTTACCTTCGGATATCTCCACTTCAGATGCACAGGAATGGCTGTTTGAAAATCTCTGGAATTATCAGGCATTTGTGAAGCTTTATGAACTGTGCAGAGACGGTGCAAAATCCTATACAGAATTAAAAACGAAGATATTCGGAAACAGTGAGTATGCAGGGGATGCCCTTGACGCATTGCTTGCTGTTGTTTCCCTCGCAAAAAAGAAAGGTGAGATTCTTTTTCCCGTAAGACTGCATATGTTTGTCCGCGGAATCCAAGGATTATATGCTTGTTCTAATCCGAAGTGCACCTGTGGGGCGAAATACTCTGATGAAGAAAAACTTTCTCTTGGTAAGGTGATTTCTATCCCACGTGAAAAGTGCGGTTGTGGTGGCAGGATGTATGAGCTTGTAAACCATATCAAATGCGGAGCATTGTATTTTAAGGTATATGTCCAGAAGATATCCGGAACAGGATATTGGTATGCATTCCCGAATAAAGGACTGAGTGGTGGAGCGAATGACCTGACGGAGATGCTTCTTTACATTTGTCCAAATGAATATGAGACGAAAGGCAAAGATAAAGTGGGATATCTCGATCCTGTAACAGGAAAACTTTATCTTGACTATCAGGATGGCGGTGGACTGCTTAAAGTTCTTTATCCGGAATATGATGAAAAACACAATCGTTATATGTTTAGTACATGTCCGAAATGTAAAAAGATTATGCCGTTAAAAAAGCCTACAGATCTGACAACAAAAGGTAACATTCCTTTTTATAACCTAACCAAAGCACAGTTTGAGCTTCAACCACCGGCAAAGCCTGAACTTATAAATGAAGGTAAGAAGGTACTTCTGTTCTCGGACTCCAGACAGAATGCAGCAAAGCTTGCACTTGATTTGTCCAAATCATCCGATGCGGATGGGTTCCGTCAGGCTGTTATGTTGGCTGCAAAGAAACTGTTGGCAGATGGAAGAGAACATTCCTTGAAAGAACTGTACAATATGTTTTTAGTGGTCTGCGTGGAGCAGAGATTGGAATTCTTCTCTGGTGGTAGTGCTGATATCTTCCAAGATCATCTTGAGAAGATTCGTAAAAAACTCAGACGACGTAAGGATATTTCAAAGGAAAACTTTGAACCGCTACCATATGACTATTACGAGCAGTTGTTAACCTTTTTTACAGAGAGTCCGCGTTCTTTCAAGGATATCGGTCTCGGTTTTCTTGGGCCTATGGACGGAATTTTGGAAGATTGTGCTTATGAGCTTGAGGATGATTATGGCATTGTAATTGATGAAGAAATACTTCGTTCCGTTTTAGTTCTGCTTTTCTGGGATGTCATGGACGGAAGTGCGGCTCTTGGTAATACTATTGAGGATGATGTCAGAAGAAACCTTCCGGGGCGAAGTAAGATCCAGTCCTTTGGTCTTAACGGAGATTTCACGGCTTCCGTTGATAAAAAGTTCATTCAGATCGTAAAAGATTTGACTGGACTTAATGATAAAAAGATGGAAGAGTTTTTGAACTGTATAAAGAACGATTTCTTTGGACCAGGAATAAACCAGCGATATTATCTTAAACTTGATGCGGTAAAAATCGTCATTACAGGCGAGGATTTTAATTGGTATCGATGTGAGAGATGCGGTAAAATTTCTCCTTACAAGATTGGGGATTACTGCGGTTCTTGCTTTGAATCTAAAAATCTCCATATTATCACCAATGTAGATCTTTCCAGATTTGATTTCTGGAGAAAACCTGTGCTTGCTGCCATTGATGGTGAAGAGAAAATCCACACCATTGATACCGAGGAACATACAGCTCAGCTCTCTCACAAGGAAACAACGAGCGATATCTTAAGTAGAACTGAGGACTATGAGATTCGCTTTCAAGATATTGCTGTCGGCGAGTTTGGTGAGGATTCTATCGATGTATTAAGCTGTACGACTACTATGGAGGTTGGTATCGATATTGGTTCCCTGACAGCGGTAGGATTGAGAAATATCCCTCCTATGCGTGAGAATTACCAGCAGAGAGCAGGTCGTGCTGGTCGAAAAAATTCTGGAATTTCTACTATCGTTACCTATGCCTTTGGAGGTGTTCATGACAGTCACTATTTCAAGCATCCGGATGAGATGATCTCTGGAGAACCTAGAAAGCCATGGATTGACAGGGACAATCCGAAGATTAAACAACGCCATTATAATATGAAAGCGTTAAACAGCTTCATGTCGACGGATTTGATGCGCAGCAAGTTTGACAGTATTGTCAAGGTCGGTATCGTTACATTCTGTGAGAAATATGCAGATGCATTTATCGAACATGTACAATCTCTTGATTTTCCGATAAATAGTACGGTCGAAGTATTTTGTAAGATAAGAGACATGGTACTTTCAGAAGGTAAGAGAAATGAGTATTTCAACGGAGATAAAGAGACTTCTGCATTTGATGTATTCTATTCTGAGGGATATATTCCTTCCTATTCCTTTCCGAAGAATGTTGTAAGATTCTGTGTGGAAAAGGATTCTGAACATGGGCGTAGGGCTCCTAAGGACATTAAATATGCCCCTGAAAGGGATATTGCGGTTGCTATTAGTGAATATGCCCCAGGGCGTTTCATTACTATCGATAAGAAGATATATAAGAGTGGCGGACTGTATTCAAATCCGAGGCCGAAGGGATATGAGCATAATCAGGCAGAATACTATTTCACAAGTAAAGACTACAAGAAATACATCATTGTCTGCACAGAATGTAATTGGTTCGGCGATGGTCAGGAAGAATATACAGAATGCCCTTACTGCCATGCACCGGTGGAACGGCATTCAATGATTAAGCCGTGGGGGTTCGCGCCGGTTAAGGGGGACCCGGTCAAGTACGAAGACGAGGAAGAAGAAAAGACATATGCGGAAGCACCATATTATTCCTATGTTCCCAAAGATACGGAAATGCAAAATTATAAACACAGCTACATCCGCTTTGCAAATCTCCAGAATCGCAAGGTACTGACTGTCAATATGGGAAAGAAGAAAAATGGATTTAATATCTGTACTAAATGTGGTGGAGCAGAGGTAGCAGAATCGCTTCAGACGAGCGATTTTCGATTTTCCCAGCCGTATCATGATCGCTATCTCTGTAGACATGAAGGCACAGTTGCAACAAATATTTATCTTGGATATGAATTTCTGACAGACATGTTTATGTTAGATATTAGATATGATAATCAGAAGCTAGTATCAAACTATGATAGTGAGGAAAAGAATATTCTACGTTCCGCTGCAACGACTTTGCATGAGGCGATTAAAAAGGCAGTGTCACTTTCACTGGATATTGATTATAATGAAATCAACGGCGGATGGAGGACGCGTCTTGAGGAAAATGGCGAAGTACATATTGAGATGTTCTTTTATGACAATCTGACCAGTGGTGCCGGCTATTCTGCCCTTATTGGAGAAGATAGAGTGCTTGATGATGTGTTTTCAAGAACAAAAGAGATTTTGACAGAATGCACATGTTCTAAGTCATGTAGAAATTGTCTTGATAATTTCTATAACCAGAGAAATCACGATATCTTTGACAGAACGCTGGCTGCACAGCTCCTCGAATATGCTCTGAATAGAAAATATCCGGAAGACTATTCGGAAGAAGAGCAGGAAGTTTATCTAGTGCCTCTGAAGAAATTGATCAAAGAGTCAAAAAGTATATCTGCAAAAGATAATATTGTATTTGAAGTTATTCCTTCATTAAGAAAGCGGGAAAGAAATGAAAAAGGTAAGATGTATTTGAATCCATACAATTTATCAGACTGGCTCCCCAATACTTTTATGGAGTATTTGGGAAAAATCAGTGAATAAATGAATGAGCAAAGGAGGTGAATATATGTTCTATTCCCCGTTAAGATATCCAGGCGGAAAAGGTAAACTGACTGAATTTATGAAATATATGATTGATCAACTTGGACATAGTGGAGGAACATATATCGAGCCTTTTGCTGGCGGGGCAGGTATTGCGATTGAACTCCTCCTTCGGGGCGTTGTCAGCAGGATAGTCATCAATGACTATGATAAAGGGATTTGGTCTTTTTGGAAAGCTGTCCTTACTGAGACTGATCGATTTATAGCGGAGCTTGCAGTTGTTCCTCTTACTATGGAAGAATGGAACCGACAGCGCAATATCTGCCTCACACGAAATGATAAATACAGTTTTGAACTTGGGTTTGCAACATTTTACATGAACCGTACGAATCATTCTGGTATTATTAAGGGCGGTGTGATTGGTGGTATGGATCAGTCTGGATTATGGAAAATGGATGCCCGTTTCAAGAGAGAAGAGTTAATTCGAAGGATAGAGAGCATTGCTGAGAGAAAATCAGGTATAAAGCTTTATAATAAGGACATTAATAGCTTTATTACACGATATATTCCTCTGTATGAGGAAAATACACTTGTTTATTTTGATCCTCCGTATTTTAAGAAAGGGAAACAACTCTATATGAATTACTTTCAATTAGAAGACCATGTTCGGATTGAAAGAGCGATAAGAGACTGTGTAAAATGTGACTGGATCATTACTTATGATGATGCGTCAGAAATAAAAAGTATTTATAGAGGTTATTCGATATGTCTGTATGATCTGAATTACAGTGTGTCCTCCAAGTGCAAAACAAGTGAACTTATGATATTCAAGGAAGGGATTAAAGTTCCATATGATGAAGAACTTCAGGAACAAAAAATAAAAATTAACATCCGATTATGTGGTACATAGTTTTGAGTAGATGTTTTATATACGATGCTTGGGTGTTGATATAAATTATATCGGCAAATAAATAGCTACTATTGTAGGAATCGCAATTGGCACTATCCTAAAGTTTGTGTAAACCTTCAGATTGATGTAAGATTAAACGATTCAGTCTGGAGGTTTTATTATGGTAAGAAAAACGAAATTATATACAGAAGATGTAGCAACAAATGTAATATGACGTTATGCGTAACTTATGTAATATAATGGTTATTCCAGAATTTCTTGTTTGAGTGTTTAATGCATGGTAAACGGTAGATCCCGCTTACCATATGTGACACAAAAATTATAAAAATTCACAAGAGAATAAATGAAGTTCAACGCAGGGTTATTACATCATAGACAAGAATTGAATTAGCTATTTTATAACCAAAACTTTCATGATTAAATTTGCAGTATAAGAAGCATTTCAGACCTATAAAGTATATCGTAGTGGGAAGAAATTTTCCAATGCAGCACATTATGTATTTTATTCAAAAAGGGGTTAGGGGAATATATCCCTTAGCAACCAAAAGCAAGCATTTTTTTCAATAAATTCCACAGGAAAAAATTGAAAAATGAACCTGTGTTATGATATAGGAAGAGCTTGCTATTTTAGCCTGTGGACGTCCATAGGCAGTGCTTGCTATTCCAGAAATTGAATACAAACGGGTGTCTAGTCTGCAAAAACAGACTATTCTAAAACCAATACAGGTGTTACTGTCCATACTGACTGAAAAAATATTAAAAAATTTTAGTAAATAGGAAGGAATTTTGCACGTTTACCATTTATTATCATAAGGGGATGGTTGAAGGGTGGGAACCATATGACCGTTGCAGACTACAGAATGGAAATGACCAGTATTTTTGTGGTCAGTAGTTATGTTACATCATGGGAGTTGGCATAGGAATTTGGCGTTTGCGATTGCACGATATGTAATGACATTGTAGCCATCTCCTAGGGTTATCCCATATACACAAAGCAGGGGCAGGTGATGAAATTTTTATCATGGATAGCTATAAGTTATACAACAATACGCTTACATTATACGAGCAGGAAAAACTCAAAAAATATATGATGAGGCGGAGAGAGAAAAAAATCTTGGAACATGTTCTCTGAAAATATGGGCTTATAAGCTGAAACTTTAGGGCAATCATATCAAAAACTGAATACATAATCCTATATATGATTCTGCAATTCTTCCCAATTGTTTGCAGATGCTTTCATGGGATTTTGAATTATTATCATTAACACAGCGCAAGGGCGGTTACAGACTTATGGGAAAGGTCTGGGCTGTCCTTTTTGTGCGTTTAAGGAGGCATTTATGGCAGAGAGATATTATTGGTTGAAGCTGAAAGTGGACTGGTTTTCGGACAAGCGCATCAAGAAATTACGCTCTATAGCGGGCGGTGACACGCACACAATCATTTATCTGAAAATGATGCTACTTTCGCTAAAGGACGAGGGGAAACTTTACTTTGAAGGCGTGGAGGATAATTTTGCTTCGGAAATTGCACTTGCGCTTGATGAGGACACAGGGAACGTGAAGCTGACGCTTGCATTTTTACAGTGTCATGGCCTGATAGAAATTGGTGACGATGACGAGTATCAGCTTACGGAAGTGCCAACAATTATTGGATCGGAAACGGCTTCGGCTATGCGTGTGAGGGAGCATAGAGAACGGAAAAAAGAGAACAGGCTGTTACAATGTAACACGTCTGAAACGGATGGTAACAATCTGAAACAGATTTGTAGCGTAGAGAAAGAGCTAAAGATAGAGAAAGAGTCAGAGAAAGAGGGAGAAAAAAGCCCCCCGCCGTCTATGGAAAATTCCATAATGTTTTCCTCTCTGACGCAGAATTTGACAGTCTGAAATCGGAACTGCCCGACAAATGGAAGTACTACATTGATCGCTTGTCCGTACATATCGCTTCAAGCGGAAGAAAGTACAATAACCATGTTGCTACGATTTACAAATGGGCGCAGGAGGATACTATCAAAACAGTGTCAAAGAAAGGAATACCCGATTATTCATTTAATGAGGAGGACAGCTTATGAACGGTTTGACTGATACGATTCTGAAAATGATGGACACCACGCAGGAGCCGGAAGATTACAAAGGGGAGGACGGGCTGCTGTACTGTGGAAAATGCCATAAGCCGAAAGAAGCCTATTTCCCACAAGGGAAGGCATTGTTCGGGCGTGACCGCCACCCGTCTGAATGTGACTGCCGTAGGGCAGAGCGTGAAAGGCTGGAAAAAAGGGAGGCGGACGAAAAGCACAATGCCGAAGTGGAACGTCTGAAACGGGAAGGCTTTTCCAATCCTGCCATGCGACACTGGATTTTTGAAAATGACAACGGGAAATGCCCGCAGATGGGGAAAGCGTACTCTTATGTGGAAAAGTGGGAAACGGTACAGTCTGAAAACCTCGGTTACTTACTGTGGGGGAATGTCGGATCGGGGAAAAGCTATTTTGCAGCCTGTATCGCAAACGCACTCATGGAGAAGGAGATACCCGTCTGCATGACGAACTTTGCAGCGATTTTGAACAACCTTTTCTATGACTCGGAAAACAGGAATGAATACATCGTAAGGCTTTGTTCCTATCCCCTGCTTATCCTTGATGATTTCGGCATGGAGAGGGGTACGGAATACGGACTTGAGCAGGTCTACAACGTGATAGACAGCCGGTATATCAGCAAAAAACCGTTAATCGCAACGACGAACCTTACGCCAGAGCAGCTTAGGAATCCGGAGGACGTGCCACACGCACGTATTTATGGCAGGCTGCTTGAAATGTGTGTGCCTGTTCGCTTTACGGGCGGCGATTTCCGCAAAATAACGGCACAACAGAAAATGGAACGCCTAAAGAAACTCTTGGAGGGAGGCGAAAGTCAGTGAAAGAAGTTCCTATTTGGGAAAAAAGCAATTTAAGCCTTGAAGAAGCAGCGGCTTATTCAGGAATTGGTGTCAATAAACTGCGTGAGCTTACCAATGAGAAAAACTGCCGTTTTGTTTTGTGGGTTGGCAATAAGCGGTTAATCAAACGCCGCTTGTTCGATCAGTATATCGAGCAGGAATATTCTATCTGACAAAGGTGGTTATCTTATTTCTTGCATTTTTGTGAAACTTGTGGTGTAAAATCAGCTTTGGTATGGTACAATGAATGAGTCATATCAAGGCTCTTTCCACTACGGAAAGGAGTTTGAAAATGTCTGAGAAACGGAAAGACAATAAAGGACGAATCTTAAAGACAGGAGAGAGCCAGAGAAAAGACCTGATTTATCAGTACCGCTATACGGATATCCACGGAAAACGGCAGACCATTTATTCCTCTGATTTGAAGGAACTGCGGGAAAAGGAAAAGATGATCCAGAAGCAGCTTGACGAAGGGATTGACTATGCCGCCGGCGAAGTTACCGTTATTGCCCTCTTGGAGCGCTATATCAGTTTGAAACAGGGTGTACGCTACAATACCAAAGTCGGATACAATTTTGTGCTGAATTTAATTAAAAAAGAGGACTTCGGGTATCGGCAGATAAGGGATATTAAAGTGTCGGACGCCCAGCAGTGGATTATGAAGCTACATAATGACGGAAAAGGATACAGTACCATTACAAGTGTCAGGGGCGTTGTAAAGCCTGCTTTTCAGATGGCATATAATGAGGACATTATCCGCAGGAATCCATTTGATTTTAAGCTGGTTGATGTTGTGCCAAACGATTCACAGAAACGTATCGCCATGACAGAGGAACAACAGAAACTTTGGATGAGTTTTATCCGTGAGGATAAAACCTACTGTAAGTATTATGATGAATTTGTCGTGCTGTTGGGAACAGGAATGCGTGTCAGCGAATTTTGTGGCTTGACAAAAAGTGATTTAGATTTTGAAAGCCGGAAAATCCGTGTGGATCATCAGCTTGTCAGGGAACGGGGCGGAAAATATTATGTTGAGAAAACAAAGACTGAGTGCGGATGCCGCTTTATTCCGATGACAGAAGAAGTTTATCGAAGTCTGAAAAATATCCTTGTCAATCGTAAGAAGTTGAAAACAGAAATGATTGTTGACGGATACAGCAGCTTTCTTTTGCTGGACAAAGATGATAAGCCGAAAGTGGCGCTGCATATTGAAAACGAAATGCGGTGGGCAATTGTCGGACGGCAAATTGAGGGAGACACAAACTGCGAATTATTTTTCCAACCCTTA
>ERZ779637.930-NODE-930-length-14816-cov-7.987602_pt1 | contig 14816 bp, 10 predicted proteins | sample MGYA00514196_ERZ779637 | MGnify/ENA primary metagenome ERZ779637 (study PRJEB29562, sample SAMEA4376700) | mouse gut metagenome | isolation source: Cecum | study: EMG produced TPA metagenomics assembly of the A DSS colitis mouse model was used to assess the...
TAGTATTGATTTTTCAAGGAGCAAATCCCATTTTTAATGTGGGAAGTTTGAGTTTGTAATAAAAAACATAGGGGTAGATTTGACACTACCATGAAACAGGGGATGGAACAGGGAATGAAACAGGGGATGGAACAGGGGATGGAACAGGGCATTGAAAAAGGGATAAAAAAAGAGCGGATTCATGCTATTGAGCGAATGATTCAAGCCAATTTGACAAAGGAGCAGATTATGTCCTGCGGCTATACGGAAGACGAATTTACGGAAGCGGAAAGTATTTTGTATGCAAATGCGTAAAAGACAGGTTTGGCAGAACAGGCCATGACTTTTCTTATGAGGAAGAAAGCAAGCATACATCCCAAGTACTGCTAAATGCGATTCAGGAAGCGCTGGACCAGGCAGTACAAGAAGAATAACCGGAACGGCGCCCGAAAAAGATTTCCGTGACATTACACTTTAAAAGCAGGGAAAAATATGGTATGATATAAGCGTCGGCAAACTATATAAACAGGAGGAGCAAAACATGGGCTACATGGAGGAATTTAACTTTTGGTTAAGTGATGCGTATTTTGACGGAGATACGAAGAAAGAGCTGGAAGCAATCAAAGGTGACGGGAAAGAGATTGAAGACCGTTTCTACAAGGAACTGGAATTCGGTACCGGAGGACTCAGGGGTGTCATCGGCGCCGGAACAAACCGTATGAATATTTACACGGTACGCAAAGCTACGCAGGGGCTTGCAAATTACATTGTGAAGCAGGGCGGCAAAGAGAAGGGTGTTGCCATTGCATATGATTCCAGAAGGAAATCACCGGAATTTGCGGATGAAGCGGCTCTCTGCCTGGCGGCAAACGGTATTAAGGCATATGTGTTTGATGCGCTGCGTCCCACGCCGGAACTGTCTTTTGCACTGCGGAAACTGGGATGTATTTCGGGTATCGTGATTACCGCAAGCCATAACCCGCCGGAATACAACGGCTATAAGGCATATTGGGAAGACGGTGCACAGGTAACGGCGCCGAAGGATAAGGAAATCATTACGGAAGTGAAGAACGTAACGGATTACCATGAAGTAAAGACCATGGACAAGGATGAAGCAATAAAAGCCGGTCTTTATGAAGTCATCGGTGCGGAGATAGATGACGCTTACATGGCGGAACTGAAGAAGCAGATTATCCACCCGGAAATTATCAGGGAAATGGCGGATGACATGAAGATTGTATATTCCCCTTTTAACGGGACAGGAAATGTACCGGTCCGCCGTATCCTTTCCGAGCTCGGCTTTAAACATGTATTTGTGGTACCGGAGCAGGAAATGCCGGACCCCAATTTTACCACATTGGAATACCCGAACCCGGAAGACCCGAAAGCATTTACCCTCGCACTGAAACTTGCGAAGGAGAAGAATGCGGATATTGTCCTTGCTACCGATCCCGATGCGGACAGACTCGGTATTTATGCGCTTGATACCAAGAGCGGGGAATATATTCCGTTTACGGGGAATATGTCGGGTATGCTCATTGCGGAATACATTTTAAGGGAGAGGACGGCGGAAAAAATCATGCCGGAGAATCCCGCATTGGTTACGACCATCGTGACCACTAACATGGCGAAAGCGATTTCCGATGATTATAAAGTAAAATGCATCGAAGTGCTGACCGGTTTCAAGTATATCGGCGAGCAGATTAAATGGTTTGAGGAAAGCGGTTCCAACCATTATGTGTTTGGGTTGGAAGAAAGCTATGGCTGCCTTGCCGGAACCCATGCCAGGGATAAAGATGCCGTGGTAGCGGTGATGTGCCTGTGCGAAATGGCGGCATGGTGCAAGAAGAACGGTAAGACCGTATGGGACCAGATGCTGGAGCTGTATGAGAAATACGGTTATTTCAAGGAGACACAGTACGCAATCACGTTAAAGGGTATCGAAGGCTCCAAACAGATTGCGGAAATCATGGATAAATTGAGGAAAAACCCGCCCAAGGAATTTGGCGAGCTGAAGGTAGTGGAAGTAAGGGATTACGACAGCGGCAAAGTAGTAAACCTGGAAACCGGGGAGGAGAGTGAGACGGGACTTCCGAAGTCCAACGTGCTTTATTTCGACCTGACCAATGATTCCTGGTGCTGTGCCCGTCCTTCCGGTACGGAGCCGAAGTTAAAATTCTACATGGGAGTAAAGGGAACAAGCCTTGAGGACGCGCAGGCAAAAGTGGAGAAACTGACCGAAGCGTTAAAAGCCCATATTTAAAGGACAAACGGATAAACTGTATGGTTATGAGGGAAGAAACCCGCGTAAAAACGGGTTTCTTCCCCTTTTCAAAAAAAGCGTGGGATATGGAATACGTAAAACCGGAAAATATGAAATGATAAAAATACCCATAATACAAAATAGGAATAATAAGAAAGTCAAAAACAATAAAAAATCATGAAAATAATAAAAACGGTAACAATACGAAAGGCAGCAAAAGTAAATAATTTCAGAAAAGCCTATTATTATATGAAAAAAAACGGCATGGCGGATACGTTTTACGCCGTTTTGGAGCGGATGGTCATGGGGGAGGATACTTCTTCCTATTGCTACCGGACGCCGGGGCGGGATGTACTGGAGAAGCAGAAAGCGGAAGGGGACAGGTATTCCTACCGGTTCAGCATTCTTGTTCCTGCTTATGAGACGAAGGAGGAATACCTGCGGGAAATGATGGATTCCGTGCTGGGGCAGAGCTACGGGAATCTGGAACTCATTATTGCCGATGCCAGCCGTTCGAAACGGGTGGAGAACGCGGTGCGCACTTATGCGGACGGCAGAATCCGTTATCTTTCCCTGCCGGAAAATAAAGGGATATCGGAGAATACCAACCGTGCGCTGGAAGAAGCACAGGGTGATTTTGTCGGGCTGCTCGACCATGACGACGTACTGGCTCCCGATGCCCTGTACGAAATGGCATCTGCCATCAACAGGGCATGCATAAGACAGCCGGGAGGCAACGAAAATGATAAAAACGGGATAGGTGGGGATACGCCATGGCTGCTGTATTCCGATGAAGATAAATGCAGCGCGGAAATGACAGAATTTTATGAGCCCCATCGGAAACCGGGACTGGATGTGGATTTGCTGCTTTCCAACAATTATATCTGCCATTTTATGGTGATGAAGCGGGAACTGATGCAGGAATTAAGATTCCGCCGGGAATATGACGGGGCACAGGATTATGACATGGTACTGCGTGCGGTCGGGAAACTGCTGTATGGAGAGGATGACCCGGAAGCGGAACGTGCCGTTTCCTGTGGGAACGGCGCAGCAAAAAGACACTGCAGAGGGTGCATGGCTGGAAGGAATGCAGTGGTCCATGTCCCAAAGGTGCTCTACCATTGGCGGTGTCACAGCGCGTCCACGGCAGAAAACCCGGAGAGCAAGCGCTACGCTTATGAAGCCGGGAAACGGGCGCTGGAGGATTTTTTAAGGAGCAGGAACTGGAAGGGAACCGTCAGCCATACGAAGCATTTGGGCTTTTACCGGATTGCATACGACGGGGGCATTTTCGCCCAACGGGAAGACATAGGCGTTGCTGCAGGACCGGTTTATGACCGGGGCGGAAGGATTTGCGGCGGTGCGTACGGAAGAAAGGGCAATGTGCTTTACCGGGGCTTGTATAAGCATTTTAGCGGATATATGCACCGGGCGGTGCTGTATCGGGAAGTTTATGCGGCGGATTTGCGCCGTATGCGTGTCAGGAAGGAACTTTGGCAGGTATTCGGGGAAGTGTTCGGGATGCCGTACCGGGAGGGACGGGACGGCTGGTTTGACGTTACGGGTATAAAAGGGGACGGGGCGGACTTGCGCCGGAAGTGTTTGGAATTTGGCAGGCGGGTGCGCCGGCTGGGCTATACGGTGGTATGGCTGCCGCGGGAAACAGGGCGGACGGGAAGGGAATAAAGAAAGAACAGGGCAATGCCGGATGGCTGCCGCAGGAAATGGGGTAGACGGAAATGGGAAACAGAAAGCAGTGGGACAAGCAATGTGGGAAACAGCGGAATAATCAATGGAATAAAGAACACCGGAACCGGAAATGGCAGGGACCGGACGCAGCTTCGGATTATGGGAAAGCGGACGGACGGGGAAACCATGGGTGCCGCCGGAAGAGACGTATGGGAAAAAACGCCGGCACGAAGCCGGAAGTTACGGTAGTCATTCCCAATTATCAAGGTATAAAATACATTGAGGCATGTTTGGATTCCCTGTATGGGGGAAGCATGGTTCCCGAAGTGATTGTGGTGGACAACGGCTCAAAAGACGGAAGTGCGGAACTGCTGGCAAAACTGACCGCTAAGCGCGGGAACGGGAAATATCCTTCCTGCAGGCTGGTACGGTTCCGGGAAAACAGGGGATTCCCTGCGGCAGTCAATACCGGCATCCGTCTGGCAAAAACAGGGTATGTGATTCTGCTGAACAACGACACGGAAGTGGACCGGGATTTCGTGAAAAACCTGTACCGTGCCATCCGCCGGAGGAAAGACGCATTTTCCGTCAGTGCAAAGGTATTGTCCCTGCGCCAGCCGGAAATCATCGATGATGCGGGGGACCTGTACTGCTCCCTGGGATGGGCTTTTGCTTTGGGAAAAGGGAAAAAGCGTACGGCGTACCGTAAGAATGCGGAAATCTTCGCATCCTGTGCCTGCGCCGCGGTGTACCGGAAAAGCGTATTTGAAACTATCGGCTATTTTGATGAAAACCATTTTGCTTATCTGGAAGATATTGACGTGGGATACCGAGCCCGGATTTCCGGCTACCGGAATTATTATACGCCGGATGCCCTTGCCTACCATGCCGGAAGCGCCGTCAGCGGCTCACGGTATAATGATTTTAAGGTCCGGCTTTCTTCCCGCAACAGCATATACATGGTTTATAAAAATATGCCGTTCCTGCAAATGCTTTTAAATCTTCCCTTTTTGGCAGCAGGGACAGGGATAAAAGCTCTGTTTTTCCTGAAAAAAGGCATGGGGAAGGCTTATGTGGAGGGACTTTTGGACGGTATCCGGCTCTCCCTGTCCGAAGAAGGAAGGCGGCAGAAAGTGCCTTACCGGCAGGAATGTTTTTGGAACTACGTGAAAATACAGTTGGAACTTTGGCAGAACACCATGCGCAGGATTACGGGATAATGGCTGATGTACGGAAAACTGGGATTATAGAAATTTAAGTTGTACTTTTCCGCATAATATTGTAAAATACAAGACAGTATAGGAAAACTGGTGAAACTATGATTAAAGACAACCAAAAGCTGTTCAATCGATTACATCTGCTGGTGGATGCGGCTGTCATTGCGCTTTCCTATTTGCTGGCATGGCTGATAAAGTTTGAAACCCCGTTTGCGGATACGGAGCCGGGCGTCACCGCGCTGTCCACGGAAATTTATTTCAGTGCGCTTTATTACATCGTTCCGGGTTATATACTGCTTTATTATTTTTTTAATATGTACACACCGAAGCGGACAACCCGCAGGAAACATGAGATTGCCAGTATCATTACGGTGAATACGGCAGGCATTATGCTGTTTATGGTTGTCCTGTTTGCATTGAAAATAGAAAATTTCTCCCGTATGCTGGTGGGCATGTTTTACGTGATAAATATTGTCATGACATCCCTGTCCAAAACATTGATTCGGAATGTCCTGCAATATTTCCGTAAAAATGGGTATAATCTTAAGTATGTCCTGTTGGTTGGCTACTCCCGTGCGGCGGAGGAATACATTACGCGGATTAACGCCAATCCACAATGGGGATATGTGGTGCGGGGTATACTGGACGACAGGGTGCCCAGTGGTACATTGTACAAGGGTGTGAAAGTGCTGGGGAGGATTGAAAATCTGTTTTACATCCTCCCGGAAAATAAATTGGACGAGATTGCGGTTACGCTTGCGCTGGAAGATTATAACCGGCTGGAGCATATCGTGGATTTGTGTGAGAAATCCGGTGTCCATACGAAATTTATACCGGATTACAACAGTTTGGTGCCCAGCCGGCCATACACGGAAGACCTTATGGGGCTGCCGGTCATAAATATCCGGTACGTGCCGCTTACGAATACCCTCAACTGGGTGGCAAAGCGGGCGGTGGATATCGTGGGCTCCCTTTGCGGGCTGATTGTGGCATCGCCGGTGATGCTTCTTTCCGCAATTCTGGTAAAATGCACCAGCCCCGGACCGGTCATTTTCCGGCAGGAGCGGGTTGGGCTGCATAACAAACCGTTCCAAATGTATAAATTCCGTACCATGGAGCTGCAGAAACCCTCGCAGGAGCAGAAAGCATGGACGGTGAAAGATGACCCGCGGGTTACTGCTGTGGGAAAAGTGCTGCGCAAGACCAGCCTGGATGAACTTCCCCAGTTGTTTAACATACTGGTGGGTGAGATGAGCCTTGTGGGACCAAGACCGGAACGTCCTTTGTTTGTGGAGAAATTCAAGGAAGAAATTCCCCGTTACATGATTAAGCACCAGGTGCGTCCCGGACTGACCGGATGGGCACAGATTAACGGGTACAGGGGGGATACGTCGATACGCAAGAGGATTGAGTACGATATCTTTTATATCGAAAACTGGACGATGGGACTGGACGTGAAGATTATGTTCTTAACCATCTTTAAAGGATTTATTAATAAAAATGCCTATTGATACGATTGATAAGGGAGTGTTATTATGGCTGAAAATTCCAAAAATATAAAGAATACCAAAAAGGGAAAAAGCGGCGGGGAGGCAAAATCTTCCAAAGGCACGGCAGGGAAGAAAATGACGGCGAAGGAAAGGGCAAGGAAGAAAAGGAATAAGATTCTCTTAATTGTGGTGGAACTCTTTGTCCTGGTTATCATGGTATTTGTCCTTTATGGCGTGGTACAGGGTTCAAAAGTGGGAAAGCACGACATGAAAGAGGAAGATATCGTTATAAACCCTGAGGTAAAGGAGCGGGAAGAAACCACGAAGATGAAAGGGTACCGCAACATAGCTTTGTTTGGCGTGGATTCCACGACGGGTGCGTTGGCGAAAAATACCAGAAGCGATACCATCATGATTGCGTCCATCAACCTGGATACGGGGGAATGCAAACTGGTTTCCGTATACCGTGATACCTATCTGAACCTGAGTAATGATTCTTATAATAAGTGCAATTCCGCTTATGCCAAGGGCGGACCGGAAATGGCAATCAGTATGTTAAACATGAATTTGGACATGAACATTACGGATTTCGTTACAGTGGGATTTGCCGGGCTGGCGGATACCATTGATGCCCTGGGCGGTGTCATGATTGACGTGGACGAGGCGGAAATTAATCATTTGAACAGTTACCAGTTCACGATGGCACAGCAGTTGAAAAAAGAATATAAGGAAGTGACACAGACGGGATACCAAAGGCTGAACGGTCTGCAGGCGACGGCATACTGCAGAATCCGTTATACGGCGGGCGACGACTTCAAGCGTACCGAGCGCCAGCGGGAGGTACTGATGGCGGTGGCGGAAGAAGCCAAAAAGGCATCTCCGGCCACGCTGAATGAGATTGCAAACAGCGTGTTTAACGAGGTTTATACCTCTCTGGATTTGGCGGAGATTATAGAACTGCTGGGTGAAATCAGCAATTATGAAATCGTGGACCAGGCAGGATTCCCCAACGAGCAGTACCGGACTACCGGAAATATCGGTTCCAAGGGAAGCTGCGTGATTCCCGTGGATTTGACGGAAAACGTGGAGTGGCTGCATGGGTTCCTGTTCGGGGAAGATTATACGGCATCTTCGGATGTGCAGAAATACAGTGAAAAGATTAAGAGCGATACAAGCCCTTATCTGAAATAAAACAATATGCATAAAGAGGAAGATTAAAGCAGCCGTTCGGACAGGCATGCGCATCGGAACGGTTGCTGATTAAGGTAAAAGGGCCTGCCATGGGGGTCCTTTTACCTTGGGTCGGTGAGGAAGTGGGACAGTGAAGAAAGTGGACATCATCATTCCGGTTTATAAACCGGACCAAAGTTTTTTTACTTTAATCGAAAGGCTGGAAAAGCAGACGGTTCCCGTCAACCGGATTCTCCTGTTTAATACGGAGCAGAAATATTTTGAACGGCTGATATATGGAACCTCCTTTTTGGAAAAGTATCGCAATATATACGTCACACATTTGTCGAAAATGGAGTTTAACCACGGCGGTACGCGCAAGAGAGGGGTGGGAAAATCGGATGCACCCATATTTGTTATGATGACACAGGATGCCATTCCGGCAGACGAGTCGATGCTGGAAAAACTGTTGGAGCCGTTGGAAACGGAGGAAGTGGCGGTGTCTTATGCGAGACAGTTGGCAGCGGAGGACTGCAATGAAATTGAACGGTTTACGAGAACCTTTAACTATCCGCAAGAAGGAAGGCTGAAGACCAAAGAAGACCTTTCCGTCCTTGGAATCAAAACTTATTTCTGCTCCAATGTATGTGCGGCGTATAAGCGGGAAATATACGAGGAACTGGGCGGTTTCATTAAACACACGATTTTTAACGAAGACATGATATATGCGGCTGCTGCCATACAGGCGGGATATAAGGTGGCATACAGTGCGGGAGCGAAGGTCATCCATTCCCATAACTATACTTTTGTACAGCAATTCCGGCGTAATTTTGACTTGGGGGTATCTCAGGCGGACCACCCGGAGGTATTTGCCGGTATTTCCTCGGAAGGGGAAGGAATTCAACTGTTAAAAGCCACTTCCGCGCATTTGTGGCATACGAAAAAGAAAAGGATGTTGCCCAGGCTGTACATAGGAAGCGCGTATAAATATGTGGGATTTATACTCGGAAAGCATTACCGGAGACTGCCGCGTAAGATGGTGTTAAAATGCACGAATAACAAAGTTTACTGGGAGCAGACGGGGCGGATACGCTCCAGCGAGAAAATAGACGCCTCCCGCGGGTACGGGAAGACAGAGGACGGCAGGTAGGTTTGGGTGCCGTCCGGGATTTTATACGGTATTTGGCTGTTTGCCCGCAGGCATGTCCTGCGGGCAGATTTTTAACAGAAAACGCATAATTTTATCACAAAACGGTCACATTTCACTTTTATACTAAATGCAAAAGTAAGGAACAGCAAAAAGAAAATAAAGAAAAAAATAAAACCGGAAAAGAGGTAATAATTATGTATGGGAACAATTATCCGAATGATTATGGCAGCGGCAACGGCAAAAACGTGGTGGACGGTACGGCAAAGGAAGTAAGTACGGGAAACGGCAATGCCGGAGGGCAGAATGACCAAGGTTCCGCTCATAACGGCAGTTACCGTTATGGCGGAAACGCCGGGTATGAAAGCGCCCGGTACGGGAATACAGTTCCTTCTTCCCAAACCGGCAGTCATTACGGAGGCGGGAACGGATATGGTTCCGGTGCAGGCGGGGAAAACCGTTACGGAAACCTGTATGGGAGCGGAGACGGTTTTCCGGCAGGTGACGGAAAAAAAGGGCAGAAGAAAAAAGAAGGAGCGGGAATCGCTTACTGGAAAAAAGCGCTTGTGGCGGTCAGTATGGGATTGTTTTTCGGAATTTGTGCCGGCGCCGGGTTCTTTGCAGTGACCACCGTTACGGATGCCCTGAAAGGAAAGGGAAATGCCGGGCAGGAAACCATGGAAGCGGCGGAAAGCACTCCGTCCGGTATGGAAGACGGCATCTCGGGTAAGACACAGGAAGCGGCGGGCAGTATAGCGAAAACAACGGATAACGTGCCGGTTCCGGCAGGCACGGAGGGCGCGCAGGCAGTAATTATGGACGTCAGCGGTGTGGTGGACAATGTGATGCCGTCCATTGTATCCATTAATAATACGTATACGCAGAGAATGTCTTATTTCGGACAGATGCTGGAAAGTGAATCCACGGCGGCAGGCTCCGGCATCATTGTGGGGGAAAGCGACACGGAACTGTTGATTGTGTCCAATTACCATGTGATTCAGGATGCGGATAAGCTGGTGGTACAGTTTGTGGACGGGGCGGAGGCGGAAGCACAGATGAAAGGCTCCGACCCGGAGATGGATTTGGCGGTCATTGCGGTACCGCTTGATAAGGTAAATGCCGATACGAAAAACGCCATAGCGGTTGCCGCTTTGGGCGACTCCGACAGCCTGACCGTGGGGGAACCGGCGGTTGCCATCGGAAATGCCCTGGGCTACGGGCAGTCGGTGACGGTAGGCGTGATCAGTGCCCTGGACAGGATTATTGATATCTCCAATACGGGTGAAATCCGCACGGACACGGAAGACGGCGCAAAATTCATCCAGACCGATGCGGCAATTAATCCGGGCAATTCCGGAGGTGCGCTTTTGAACATGAAGGGCGAGGTAATTGGAATAAATTCCAATAAAATCGGCGGCTCCGCCGTTGAGGGCATGGGTTATGCCATTCCGATTTCCGCGGCAAAACCGATTATCGAGGATTTGATGTTACGGGAAACAAGGATGAAAGTATCGGAAGACAACAAAGGTTATTTAGGGATATCGCCGTTGACGGTGGTGGAACAGATGACGGAAGATTACGGTATGCCAAAGGGTGTGTATGTATCGCAGGTCTTTGAGGGTACGGGCGCGGAAGCGGCAGGCATCGTAAAAGGGAATATCATTACGGAATTTGACGGAAATAAAATCAATAGTTCAGAGGATTTGCTGCGGGTGATGGAATACTATTCCGTGGGCGATACGGTACAGGTGACCGTTATGCATGGCAGTCCGGACGGATGGGAAAGCAAGGAAGTTACGGTTACACTGGGAAGACGGACGGAATAAGGCGTGCGTTTGGATAATGTAAAAGCGGATGGGCATATGGGCATATGGGCGGCTGCAGTTTGGGACTGCAGCCGTTTTGCTGACTCTTTTGGTTTATGTGTTTGGCCGGGTTTCCGTAGTTTTAGAAAATGTTTACTTGTTTATCATTTTACCATGCATTATAATGAATAATACAGGGTCCGTGTGCCGTAACGGGAACCGGGAAACGGCGAATAAGAAAAGAGAAGGAAGATACGGCGGACAGGGAAGGAAAGGTAGAGCGATGGGCGATTTTGACCATAAAGATTATGAGGACGAACTGCGCGATGATACGTGGAAGGATATGGGCGAAGGGGAAGTGAGCGAGGACGATTACGAGGAAGACGCAGAGTACGGCGGCGGTGACAACAGCGGGGAAAGTGCGGAACTGACGGCACAGGAAGCGGCGGATTCCAAAACCGGTAAAAAGGAACCGGACGGGCAGAAGAAGGAAGGCGAATATGAGGATGTCTGCTTTATCTGCCGCAGACCGGAAAGCAAGACGGGGAAGATGTTTAAACTCCCGAACAATATATCGGTGTGCAATGACTGTATGCATAAAACTATGGACACGGTCAGCCAGTTTGATTACCAGGGGATGCTGGGGAATGCCAATTGGGGGGAGGAACTGGATAAAATCAGCAAGGGGCAGGGATTCCCGAACATCAGCTTCGTGAACCTGGCGGATTTGCAGGGGGAAGGCGGGATTCCCAATAAGCAGAAAATGAAACGGAAGAAGCCGAAGGAAAAGGCGGAGCCGGCGTTGGATTTCCGTAACATTCCTGCACCCCATAAAATCAAAGCCCAATTGGACGAATACGTGGTGGGCCAGGAGAAGGCGAAGAAGATTATTTCCGTGGCGGTTTATAACCACTATAAGCGGGTGGCCACCGGGACTATGGATGAAATCGAAATTGAAAAATCCAATATTTTGATGCTTGGACCTACGGGAAGCGGTAAGACGTATCTGGTGAAGACTTTGGCAAGGCTGTTGGACGTACCGCTTGCCATTACGGACGCCACGTCGCTGACGGAGGCGGGCTATATCGGCGACGATATCGAAAGCGTGGTGTCCAAGCTGCTGGCGGCGGCGGAAAATGATGCGGAGAAGGCGGAGCGGGGCATTATTTTCATCGATGAAATCGATAAAATTGCCAAGAAAAGGAATACGAATTCCCGCGACGTCAGCGGGGAATCCGTACAGCAGGGAATGTTAAAACTGCTGGAAGGCGCAGAGGTGGAGGTTCCGGTAGGCGCCAACAGCAAGAATGCCATGGTTCCGTTAACCACCATCGATACGAGGAATATTCTTTTTATCTGCGGCGGTGCATTTCCCGATTTGGAGGAAATCATTAAGCAGCGGCTCAACAAGGGGACCGGCATCGGCTATGGGGCGGAATTAAAGGATAAGTATGATAAGGATAAAAATATCTTAAGCAAAGCGGCGGTGGAGGATATTAAGAAGTTCGGCATGATTCCCGAATTTTTGGGACGGTTGCCGATTCTGTGTACGCTGGACGGACTGACGAAGGAAATGCTCATAAAGATTTTAAAGGAGCCGAAAAACGCCATTTTAAAACAGTACCAAAAGCTGCTGGAGTTGGATGAGGTGAAGCTGGAATTTGACGATGGGGCGCTGGAAGCCATTGCGGAGAAAGCAATGGAGAAGGATACCGGCGCACGGGCATTGCGTGCAATCATCGAGGAATTTATGCTGGATATCATGTATGAGATTCCGAAGGATGATAATATCGGCAGGGTGACGATTACGAGGGAATATATTGAAAATACGGGCGGACCGGTTATTGAAATCCGCAGTAAACGGCCGGAAGCGCCGGATTTGCCGAACACTGCCGGGAAGCAGGGCATATAATAAGAAAAAATGCGGATGGATGGCATATGGCATGTAGGGAACAGACATTGTCCAATGACTATGCGGAAGCGCTGTTGGATTATATTCTGACGGAAGATGATTTAAAAGGGATGGATTATTGCACCTTCAAGCTGGATGAACAGTTTACCATACTCTATTTCCGGCGTCTTGGGATGCAGCAGCCGATTAACGTGAACCAGTATACTTATAATTCCGTCCCCAAACTGTACGGGCTGATGCAGGATGAGGACGGAAGGACGGGGGGATTTGACACCACGAGCCTGTCCAAAACCGGTGTTTTACAGGTACAGCGTCCACCCCTTTCCCTGACGGGGAAAGGGGTTATTGTGGGCTTTGCGGATACGGGAATACGTTACAATATGGATGTTTTTATGAGAGAAGACGGGTCGTCACGGATTCTTTCCATTTGGGACCAGACGATTCAGGACGGAACCCCGCCGGAGGGATTCTGCTTTGGCTCGGAATATACCAATGCGCAGATTAACGAGGCGCTGCGCAGTGAAAATCCTCTCTCCGTGGTTCCGTCCACGGACGAGGACGGACACGGCACGGCGATGGCAAGTGCGGCGGTGGGGAAGAATACGGATTTCGGATCGCTGTTCCAGGGAGCTGCCCCTGATGCGGACATCGTTATGGTGAAATGCAGGGAAGGGAAGCAGTACCTGCGGGATTATTATATGATTCCCGAAGGGGTTCCCGCCTATTGTGACACGGATATCGGGATGGCAGTGAAATATCTGGACCAATTGGCGAAGGTCGGCAGACGCCCCGTGGTAATCTGTATTGCAATGGGGACGAACTGGGGGGATCATGCGGGCAATTCCGTCTTATCCCGTTATTTAAGCCGTATTGCGGAGAAAAGAAACCGGGTGGTTATCATTCCGTCCGGCAATGAGGGGAACGCGGGGCATCATTACAGCAGCGTTTTTGCCATGAACGGCGCCGATATCGAACAGTCGGTGGAAATGCGGGTGGGAGAGAACGAACCGGGATTTGTGATGGAGCTTTGGGGCGGCCGGCCCAACATCATGAGTCTTTCCATCCGTTCCCCGGGGGGAGAGACGATTCCGACCGTGGATTTCAGGAGCAGGGAAACGCGTAATTTTACGTTTGTGTACGAACGCACACGGATTACCGTGGACCATGTCCTTGTGGAGCAGGGGTCGGCGGATGAACTGATGGTGCTGCGGTTCACGCTGCCGACGGCAGGGGTATGGACATTCCACGTTACGGTACAGGGGGATACCGGATACGGGTCTTTTAATATGTGGCTGCCCATTACGCAGTTCCTCCGTTCGGAAACTTATTTCCTAAGGTCCACTCCTTACGGTACGCTGACGGAACCGTCTTTGGCAAAGAACGTGATTACACCGTCTGCCTATAATGCGGCAAATAACAGTTTTTATATTGATTCCAGCCGGGGATTTGGCAGGGACGGGGACTTAAAACCCGACTTTGCCGCACCGGGGGTGGATGTGCCGACGGTGCTGGGAAACCGGAGCGGTTCCTGTATGGCGGTGGCGATTACGTCCGGTGCGGCGGCACAGTTTATGCAGTGGGCCGTGGTGGAAGGAAATGATGTCCTGGCACAGAGCGGTGAAGTGAAATCTTATTTCATACGGGGGGCGGTCAGGGATTTGGATGTGATTTACCCGAACCGCTCCTGGGGGGCGTATGGTAATATAGTGTCAAGTTAGCAAGGAGCCAGTAAAATCAAGGGTTTCCGCTGATTTAGTCCTATGAAAAAACTGCTGTGAAAACAGCAAAATTGGATAAGGACGGGCCTGTTTTTAACCAGAAAACCGAAAATCAAGCAACTTGACACTAATATACCACAAAGCCGAGTGGTGTTGTAAAAAGTGTGTCTAAAAGGGGTGATAACTGAATATTTGAAGTTTAGGTAGGACTAAATTAGCTTTTCATGCGGACAAGTATCGTGTCTGCGCGGCTGATTTAGTCCTATTTCTTATTGTCAAAGTACGATTAACAAGAAGGAGAGAATTTATGGCAGATTTAAACACGGTATTAAAGGAAACCCAAAAGGTGAATGGAAGCATCAGGAGCCTGTTGAGGCTGTCTACATATGACGAGTACGATGATCTGAGCGGGCTGCATATCGACTA
>ERZ779637.931-NODE-931-length-14812-cov-7.494816_pt1 | contig 14812 bp, 13 predicted proteins | sample MGYA00514196_ERZ779637 | MGnify/ENA primary metagenome ERZ779637 (study PRJEB29562, sample SAMEA4376700) | mouse gut metagenome | isolation source: Cecum | study: EMG produced TPA metagenomics assembly of the A DSS colitis mouse model was used to assess the...
AAGGATGCGCTGGCGGCTGGGGGGGCGGCGCTGACAGCAATTATCCTTTGGGCGGCGGCGGCATGGTGTTTCGGCATACCTACCAGTGAAAGCCATGCGCTGATTGCGGGTCTTACCGGCGCATCGGTAGCGCTCCGCCATGGTTTTACGGGAATCCATGGGGCGGAATGGGGCAAGGTGCTGTGCGGGCTGGCAGTTTCCGTGGCGCTGGGATTTGCGTTCGGATGGCTGGGGGGGAAACTGGCGCGGGCATTGGAAGCCGGTTTCATAAGCGGGAAAGACGCTGGCGGCAGGCAAGCGAAAGCAGGATTTAGGCGTGGAAAAAGCATTACGAAGGCCCAAATATGCGGCGCGGCCGCCATGGCGTTCATGCACGGGGCGCAGGACGGGCAGAAATTCATGGGTGTTTTCCTGCTGGGCGTGTTTTTGGCGCAGGGAAAGGGAAGTACGGTTCCGGGAAACTTCGTGGTTCCTCTTTGGATGATGCTTCTGTGCAGCGCGGTAATGGCGGCGGGAACCATGATTGGGGGAGAGCGTATCATACGGACGGTCGGAAATGAGATGGTGAGGCTGGAGCGCATACAGGGGGCAGCCGCTGACGGGGCAGGGGCGGTGTGCCTGCTGCTTTGCAGCCTTCTTGGGGTTCCGGTTTCGACGACCCACGTAAAAACCACGGCAGTTATGGGCGTGGGGACGGCAGGCGGAAAAGGGACAGTCAACCGGGAAATCGTGGGGGAGATGTTTTTGGCATGGGTGATTACCTTTCCCTGCTGCGGTCTGATTGGCTACCTGACGGCGGGGGTGTTCCTGTCCGTCATCCGGTAGGGTTTTGGATATTTCCTTTTTGGATATGCTTTTGGATAATCTGATCGGTTATTTCAAACAATTGCTCCGACCCTGCTTTTGTTTTGCTCTGCCTTTGGTAAATCTGCCCGGCAGTGACATGGTGCGCACGCCAGTCGCCGCCATTGTTGCTGTCATTCAGTATGAGAGGCTGGAGATTATCGATAGCGTGTACAAATCTTGCTTCGGCGGTTTCATTTGCCTCGAACTCGTCAAACAATGCCGTAAATTCTGCTTTCTGATCTTCGGGAAGAATGGAGAATATCCTTTCTTTGGCAGCATCTTCCCTGGCTTTTTGGGTTTTCAAACCCTCCGCATCATAGGCATAGGTATCCCCTGCATCAATTTCAACGATATCATGAATCAGGCACATTAACATTGCTTTTGCAATATCAACTTCTTCATTTGCATATTCTTTCAGTAGATATGCCATAACCGCCATATGCCAGGAATGTTCCGCATCATTTTCCCTTCTGCCGTTGGAAGATAAATGGGTTTGCCGGAATATGTTTTTCGTTTTATCTATTTCCAGGGAAAATGCAAGCTGCTTTTTTGGGCGCTCATCCATGGTTTACCTCATTTCTGCGTTGCTTTTTGCGTATAAAGAGTTTGTGGCAAGCAACGCGCAGACACAAATCTCGCAATTGAAAATTTTAATATGCAATCTTACACCTCTGCAATTCATAAATTTTTCTTTGGCAGTGACACGGAAATTATAGCATATTACCGGTTGGCTTACAATGCCGGAACTTTTACGATGGCCGGTAACATGCCTTGCGGTCGGTAAATTGTGGGGTGTTTGGCATAAAAGAATTAAAAAAAATGATAAAAGAATCAGAAAAGAAACAGAAAAGAGAAACCGTCTCATTGCATGGGAAAGCAGATTCCATTATAATGCGGTCAGGAGGTGGCTGCATATGGCAAAGGAAGATGGTAAAGATTTCAATGCAATGTTGAACGACAGCAAGGATATGCCGAAGATACAAATCATCACGGACCGGAAAAGCATTGAAAAATATGGCGGCAACAGGATGTATTTTGCACCGCCCATCGATTATGACAAAGTGATGAAGCAGGTTCCCTGGGGAAAGCTGCTTACGGTGGGGGAAATACGCGAATATTTTGCGGGATTATCCGGAGCCGATTACGGCAGGAATTTTTGTATCGATTGCGGCATGGGCGAGTGAACAGCGCCCGGATCATGACACGCCTTATTGGAGAACGTTAAAAGCGAATGGAGAACTGAATGCCAAGTATCCCGGCGGAGTGGAAGCGCAGAGGGAGAAGCTGGAGGCAGAGGGACAAACCGGGCAGGGGATTCCTCTCCTGGCTTTTGCGTCCGTCCGCACTCACCATTTCAGGCTGAACGGTTGCGAAAGCTCCTGTTCTTGGTCATAAAACAGTTGCATATATTCCATAAGTGGAATATAATAAATGAAATGATAGGGAAAAAGTCACAAGAAAAGTTACGGAAATCAAAAACATGGAAAGGGAAAGAGGGTACATAACCTATGTTAAAACACGGAATTTTAGGGCTGTTAAATTACCACGACCTGACAGGCTATGAAATCATGGAAACGTTCCGGGACTCCCTGAATTTTTTCTGGAATGCCCAAACAAGCCAGATTTACCGGGAACTGCAGGGACTGGAAACAAAGGGATGGGTGGAGAAGACCGTGGTTCCCCAGCGGGGAAAACCGGACAAAAATATTTTTTCCATTACGGCGGAAGGAAAGTCGGAACTGCTCCGGTGGCTGTCGGACGATGATGTCGGGATATCTTCCAAGACTCCGGTATTGATGAAGGTATTTTTTATGGGGGAGCGGGACCGGGAGGAAAATATCCGCTATTTCCACAGGCTGTATGAGGACTGCGGGAAGTTCCTGGAAAGCCTTGCGCCTGTGCCGGAATATATTGCGTCTTACAGCAGCTATTTGGACGAAAAGGAGAAAGCGCTTTACTGGCAGATGACCGTGGATTTCGGCAGGAGGAATATGCAGATGTACATGGAATGGGCAGGGGAGTGCATTCAAAGATTGGAGGAGATGGAAGAATGAATATTTTGGTCATAAACGGCAGCCCGAGGGGTACGGGAAGCAATTCTTACAAGTTGGCATCCGCCTTTTTGGAAGGGGTGAAACAGGAAACGGAACGCATGGGGGATGCGGTATGGACGGAGGAACTCCAGGTAAACCAAATGAATATTAAACCCTGTCTTGGGTGCTTCGGCTGTTGGCGGAACACACCGGGGACTTGCTGTATCCGGGACGACATGCAGGAAGTCATGGACAAACTTTTATGGGCGGATGTCACGGTATGGAGCTTTCCCCTTTATTATTACACGGTGCCAGGAAGCCTGAAAAACCTGATTGACCGGCAGCTTCCCATGATGCTTCCCTTTATGGTGGACAGAGAGGACGGAATCGGTAACGGAAGCCATCCTTCCAGGTATGACATGAGCGGTAAGAAGACGGTGGTGATTTCCACCTGCGGTTTTTATACGGCGGAGGGGAATTATGACGGGGTATGCAGTCTGTTTGACCATATGTGCGGCAAGGGGCAGTATACGGCTGTTTTCTGCGGGCAGGGAGAACTGTTCCGTGTGCCGGAGGTTTCCAAAAAGACGGGGGCATATTTGGCGCGTGTAACGCAGGCGGGGAAGGAATATGCGCATGGCGGCATTTCGGAGGATACGTGGGAAGGGTTAAAGGAACTGATATACCCGAAGGATGTATTCGAGCGTATGGCGGATGCCAGTTGGGGAATCAGTAAGGAAAGCGGGGAGAAGGAAGCGGATGCTTTGGTCTTTACCAGACAGATGGCGGCGACGTACCAAAAGGAAAGTTATGCGGGTATGGAGCGGGTATTGGAAATGTATTATACCGATACCGGGGACTGTTACCAGATTGTTATGGGAAAAGAGGGGAGCAAAGTTCTGACGGACGGTTCCAGGGCGTTTACCACAAGGATTGAAACGCCGCTAACTGTTTGGCGCTCCATTGCGGCAGGGGAAATCCGGGGGGATGAGGCGCTGATGAAACATCTTTACAAAGTAAAGGGCGATTTTGACCTGATGCTCCACTGGGATCAATCCTTCGGCGGCGGGAGCGGAGCGGGCGGCGGAAACGGCAGCCCGGAAACAGGAGGGAAAGGGGCAGGAGGCATTCATATGCCCGACAGGGAAACCAACATGAGTCTTCTGCTGATTCCATGGATTGTATTTTGGACCATGGCGCCGATATGGAATTTTTGGGGCGGACTGGCAGGCATCACTGCCTGCGTACTGATGCCGCTTTTGTTTTACCGGAATAAGAAGACGGTATATGACTGTCTGACCGGTGTGCTGACAGCGGGATGTTCCATGGCGCTGCTTGCGGGGGCGCCGGCGCGGGCGGTTATTCCCCTGTCCTATTTGATGTTCGGGGTGATGTGGACAGTTTCCTGTTTTTTCAAAATACCGCTTACCGCCCATTATTCCATGAACGGCTATGACGGGGAAAAAGCGTTGGAGAACCCGTTATTTATGAAAACCAACCGCATCCTTACGTTCCTTTGGGGAATCCTGTACCTGTTTACGCCCGTTTGGACCTATGCCATAATGGGAACGAAAGCCGGTTATCTTGTGGGGGCGGTAAATGCGGTATGCCCCATTGGACTCGGCATTTTTACCGGATGGTTCCAAAAGTGGTATCCGGCGAAGACAGCGCAGGGTTAAACGGTCCCGTACTTGCCTGCTGGTATAACATTTCAGCCTGGATTGCTGCCGGAATGCATCAATATGGAAAGGTTTTCATTGCCTGTTGGAATCATTGTTTGGTATAATAGAAAAATACTACGAAACCGTGAACCAAAGTATGGGGTGGAAATGCAATGCCAAAAGCCAAAGAAACCAAAACAAATGCCATGCGTATACTGGAAACAAATAAAATTGCATACAAACATTACACTTATGAATGTGGGGAATTTACGGATGCCCTGCAGATTGCGGACCTGCTTGGCATGCCTTATGAAAAGGTATACAAGACGCTGGTGACGGCAGGAAGCGGCGGCAATTATTATGTGTTCGTCATACCCATCGCAAAGGAACTGGACTTGAAAAAGGCGGCAAAAAGCGTGGGGGAAAAGGCGGTCAGCATGATTCCGGTCAAGGATATTAACCGGGTGACGGGATACGTCAGGGGCGGCTGCACGGCAGTGGGAATGAAAAAGCAGTATGTCACAAGGCTGGACAGCTCCGCGGAAGAACTGGAACGGATAGTGGTAAGCGGCGGACGTATCGGTTTGCAGGTTGAGCTGGCGCCCGAGGATCTGAGGAAGGCGTCGCAGGCAGAATATGCGGCATTGACGGTTTAACGGATGGGAAAACATAAGGACAGCAAAAAAACGGGGAGAGGGTAAAGCAGGGATGGAGGAACGAAAGAGAAAAGCAGGGCAGCAGGAGGATATTTGGGATTCCCTTACGGGAATTTACAACAGGAAGGGGTTTTACCAGGCGACGCAGGAGTTGTTTGACCGGAATCCCGATACGGAATATGTCATTGCATATTGGAACGTACAGCGCTTTAAGGTAATCAATGAATTATTCGGACGGGAAGTGGGGGACGGTATCCTAATCCGTATGGCGGAGATGATAAAAAGCGCTTACCGCGGCGTGGAAGGGAACCATGGCATAGAAGGGACCTATGGGCGGATGGAGAGCGATAATTTTGCCCTCTGTTTTCCGGCACGCTTTTTGGAAGGGGACAGGGCTTTTGTCCATTCCGGCGAAATCATTTATGTCAGCGAAGGGGCGGAATACCGCTTTTCCTCCTGTTACGGGCTGTATCATGTGGAAGACCGGTCGGTGGGGGTTGCCGCCATGGTGGACAGGAGCAGGCTTGCCATGGATACGGTGAAGACCAATTATGTCAGGCCGTTTGCTTATTACAAGGACAGTATGCGTGAGCGCGTGGTCATGGAGCAGATTTTAATGAGCGAATGTGAGCGTGCAGTCGATGAGCGGCAGTTCATGGTTTACTACCAGCCCGTCTGCGATGCGGTGAGCGGGCAGATTATGAGCGCCGAGGCGCTGGTACGGTGGAAGCACCCGCAGCGGGGGATGATTTCCCCCGGAGTATTTATTCCGCTGTTTGAGCGGAACGGTTTTGTCAGCGTACTGGATCGTTATGTATGGGATACCGTCTGCCGGATGCTGCGCCGCAGGCTGGATGAGGGAAAGGAAGTGGTTCCGGTATCCATCAATGTCTCCAGGGTGGATTTCTATAACCAGCAGTTGTGTGAGAACATCCTCCAGATTTTGGATAAGTATGGGCTGGAAAAACGCCTGCTGCGTTTGGAGGTGACGGAAAGTTCCTATTCCGACGACCCGCAGCATGTGTTGGAGATTGTGAAACGGCTGCAGGACAACGGGTTTACGATTATGATGGATGATTTCGGAAGCGGTTATTCTTCCTTAAATACATTGAAAGACCTTCCGGTGGATATTCTGAAAATAGACATGAAGTTCATGGATGATTTGGAAAAAGGAGGAAAATCCGCAATAATCCTGGAATCCATCGTCCGCATGGCAAAGTGGATGAGCCTGAAAGCGGTAGCAGAGGGAGTGGAGACAGAAGAAGAACTGAATTTCTTAAAAAGCGTGGAATGCAACTACATCCAGGGCTATTATTTCTACCGCCCCATGCCGGAAGCGGAATTTGAGGAACAGTTGGACCAAAGGGACGACCTGCCGGAAGACGCGAACCTTGTATTTTCCGGCGGGGAAGACGATTTCATGAAGATATACAGCGAGGGCATAAAGGGAGAAAACCTGTTCCAAAACATGCTGGGCGGGCTTGGTATCTATGAACTGGTGGACGGCCGTATGGAAATTGTGCGTGCCAATAAAGGGTATTGCGAGATGCTGATGGAACCGGGAAGCACCGGCATCATGTCGGAAGGAAGGCTGATTCGTGAATACATGTATGAGGAAGATTATGAAGCGCTTTTGGAGCGTTGCGGGGAAGCGGAACGGACGAGGCATACGGTGGACACGCAGTTAAGGCGCAAACGTTACGACGGCAGTACGATATGGCTGGATGTGCGCATTCATTTCCTTGGAAATCAGGGGAAACGCAGACTGTTCTGCTTTTATATCGTGGATATTTCCGGGACGAAGCGGATAGAGATGGAAAACTATACAAACCGGTATGCACAGGCACTGCTGCGGACTTATGATAAGGTATACCGGCTGGATTACGATACGGGGTATGCGGAAGTGCTGCATAGTGCGGAAGAAGGAATGGAAGTGGGGGACAAGGTATATTTCCGTGATTTTTTTGACCGCTTTGACGGGGAGATTGTTTCGGAGCGGAAGGGGGAATACCGGATGTGGATGCAAAGCCGGGATACCGTGGAGAAAGCGCTGCGGGAGAGCGGAAGGGACAGACTGGATTTCTGTTACCGGATGAAGGGCGGCGGGCAGGTGTTGGCGGAACTGTCAAAGGTGACTACCGTTTATGAGGGGGACGGGTATTTGGCCTGCGTGAAGAAAAGGCAGGGAAACGGGATGGAAATGGAAGAAAAGGAGGCCGGGGAAAAATAGTGGAAAAAAATATTATGGAATACGAAACAGTAGCTTTGGATGAGGAGCAGAATGCGCTAATTATCATTGACCAGACACTTCTTCCGTCGAAGACGGAGTTAATCCGTCTGAAAATGGCAAAGGAGATATGGGATGCGATATATTTATTAAAAGTGCGCGGGGCGCCTGCAATCGGGGTGGCGGCGGCTTTTGGCATTTATGTGCTGGCGAACCAGTCGGATACTGAAGATTATGGGGATTTTTACGGAAAATTTACGGAATGGAAGGAGTATTTGGACAGCGCCAGACCGACGGCAGTGAATTTGTCATGGGCGTTAAACCGCATGGACGGAGTATGCCGTGCAAACAGTCATCTTCCGGTGCCGCAGTTGAAACGGCGGCTGAAGGAGGAGGCGTATGCCATTAAGGAAGAAGATATACAGGTATGCCGGAAAATCGGCGAGTATGGACTGGAACTGGTGAAACCGGGGGACGGTATCCTGACCCACTGCAATGCGGGGCAGTTGGCTACCTGCCGGTACGGAACCGCTACGGCGCCCATTTATCTCGGACAGGAGAGAGGATACGGTCTCCGCGTATTTGCGGACGAAACGCGGCCGCTGCTGCAGGGAGCACGGCTGACTGCTTATGAGCTGCATTCTTCAGGCGTGGACGTGACGTTAATCTGTGACAATATGTCTGCCGCCGTTATGAAGAACGGCTGGATTAACGCGGTATTCGTGGGTTGTGACAGGGTGGCGGCGAACGGGGATACCGCCAATAAGATAGGAACTTCCGTGGTGGCGGCGGTGGCAAAACAATATCATGTGCCGTTTTATGTCTGTGCACCGACTTCCACCATCGATTTTGCCACGGAAACGGGGGATGGCATCCGTATCGAGCAGCGTCCGGCGGACGAAGTGACGCAAATGTGGTATAAGGAGCGGATGGCGCCGGAAGGGATAAAAGTGTATAATCCGGCGTTTGATGTGACGGACCATGATCTGATTACGGCAATTGTGACGGAATACGGGGTGGCAAGGGCGCCGTTTAAGGAGTCTTTGCGCAGGATATTTTATAAAAAGAATGAAATAAATGAAAAGAATGGGAAGCCGGCGGACGAAGCGGGGAAGAAGACGCAATAAATAGGGGAATGGTCATGCCGCAGTAAGGCAGGCAAGGCAGTAGTTTACGCCAAAACCGGCAGGATGGGAAGTGGGATGGACAGGATGGAATACAGGACGGAACAGGAAGCGGAACTGATTATGCTCGGAACCGGTCACGCCATGGTGACGAAATGTTATAATACATGTTTTGCCCTGCGCCTTGGCGGGGAATATTTTCTCGTGGATGCGGGCGGGGGAAACGGGATTCTGGTGCAGATGGAAGCGGCGGGGATTTCTTTTGGCAATGTACATCGTATGTTTGTAACCCACGCCCATACCGACCATATACTCGGTGCGGTTTGGGTCATCCGCAAAGTGGCGGCTCTGCTGCGGGCAGGGGAATACCAGGGGGAATTGACGCTTTATTGCCATGACAAGGTGAAGGAAATCCTTGATTTTATGTGCGGACAGATGCTTCCAGGGAAATTCCGGGCATTTTTGGGAAAACGGATTTTTTTGGAAACCGTGGAAGACGGAGATGCCAGGGAATGGGAAGGAGCGCATCTAACCTTTTTTGATATCGGCTCCACGAAAGAGAAGCAGTTCGGATTTGCGGCGGTGCTGCCGGACGGCGTGCGCCTTGCCTGTCTCGGGGATGAGCCGTACCGTGAGAGAAACCGGAACCATGTGTTTGGCTGTGACTGGCTGCTTAGCGAGGCATTCTGCCTGGATGCCGAGAAAGAACGTTACAGGCCCTATGAAAAACACCACAGTACGGCGTTGGATGCAGGAAAGACCGCCGCAGGGCTGGGGGTGGGGAATCTTGTCCTGTACCATACCGAGGACGGATGCCTTCCGGAAAGGAAAACGCGGTATACGCAGGAAGCGCGGAGGCATTATGCCGGGAATGTATATGTACCGGAGGATTTGGAGCGGATCAGTCTGACCGGAAGGCATGTCTGAAAAATGCCTTCTGACAGCCGGCGTAAAAACGCTTCAATATCTCAATATCCATTGTTCCGATGTCTCAATATCCCATATCTTTTAAGTTTCTGACGATATCCACATAGGTTTCGATTACGTCAAACCCCTTGTAATCCTCCCGCTTTAAGTCAATCATGTCGCCATGGGAGATACCCCTTTGGTATTTATTGCGGAAAGTTCCCTGAAAAACGCCCCATTTTGCGCTTTCTTCGGTTACAAGACCGTCGTTTCCGGTGTTTCCCGCAACATCCATGATCAGGTTCGGAACGGAAAGCAGGCTGTCGCTCCATGCGTGTTTCATGACGGAAGCATAGCTTTGGTAGAATACCTCCGGGCAGTCGGGGGTAATTTCGTTAAAATGGGCGCAATAAGCAGGGGCAAGCTGTTTGCTGGCATGGTAACAGTCCGGGCAGCCGTCGCCGAATTTGGAAAACGTGCGGTCAAACCATGAGGAAATCAGGCGGTAAATACCGTCCGGCAGTCTGTTTAACACATTAATCAGTTCCGAGCCCCGGTGGGGTGTGGAAACGGTAGTCAGGGAAGCTACCTGATGTTCCATATGCAGGTGGGTGATCAGGTAGCGGGAATCCAGACCGCCTTTGGAGTGGGCGATGATGTTCACCTTTGCACAATGGTTTTCCTTTAGGACCTGCCGGATTGTCTGCCGGATGTGTTCCGCATTGTCCTCGATGGTTCCCCATGCCTGCTGGTGGCCGTAATAGACGGCGGCACCGTTGCGCACCAGTTCTTTTGGGATGCGTCCCCAGTAATTAAAGTACTTTAAGTCACGGAAACCGATGCCGTGCACCATAATGAGCGGATACTTGGTGGCGCATACCTTGCTTTCCGCCCTTGCGGCACGGGCGGTAAAACGGCACCGCTCGTTGTCACATTCCTCTTTTGCCTTATTGCACAAATACTTCATCAGAAAGAGGTTGACAACGGGAAACCAAAGGTTGAAAATGACCAGCAGGCGTTTCACAATGCCGAGGCGGTAACAGGTGAACAGGACGCGCAACTGCCCGTTTAACAGCAGGAAAAAGAGGATGAGGATACCGGAAACAAGGTTTGCCGTAAACAGTGCAGGGCTTGTCCGGTAAAATTCCGTAAACAGCGGCATATGCCCCATAAACATAAAAAGATAAAGGAGTGTTTGGAAAAAAAATCCCCATACACTGAGCGATATTAAAGACTGTCCCCCGTCGAGGACCGTAATGCGCATCGTACTGCCGCTTTGGGGACGGACAGGGAGGATATGCAAAAACAGCAGGAACAGCAGGAAAAGTATGACGATTCCTGCCGTGGCAAGGGCGGGCAGCAGCGGGGAAGGAAAATCCCTGCGCCCGACGATAAGCCACCAGACAAAAACGGGCTGGGGCAGGAGGAGCATCAGGAAAAGGCGGGCAAGCCTGCCCGTGATGCGCAGGCTCATAATCCCAAAACCTCCTGTACGATTTCCACGCTGTCCATGATACAGTCGGGGCAGCTATGCAGGACTTTGCCGGTTTCGATGCCTTTTAATTCCTTACATGACGTGGAGCCGCATTTTTCCTTAAAATCTGCCACCATTTTTTTGGTATACTGGTAGGTGGATGCCTTGGTGGAAGGGTTTTCGGTATCGCCGTCACTGTTTTTAAAGCCGGCAAGGAGAACGGCGCCGGTAAGTGCGCCGCAGGTGCATTCCAAACAGCCCATGCCGGAACCGAAGCCTTCGCAGGCTTTGAATAAGACGGTTTCGTCCACGCCGATTTCTTCGCTGAAGGAACATGCCACTGCCTGGGCACAGTTGTATTTCTGGTTACGTTTTGCGATTGCAAGTTCTTTTTTGGTCATGGTTTACCTCATTTCTGCGCGGCTTTCTGTTGCAAACCAAGTTTGCGAATACCGCGCGGACACAAACTTGTGACTGGAAACTTCCTGTTTTCAATCGTTGCCCCATGTGATGAAGTATGGCTGTTACGGTAATAAGTGTAGCATATTTTGCGGAAAAATGGTATAGGGAGTTGGGAACGGAAACACGGAAAAAAGGATATACTTGCAATTATTATATTTTAAAATATAATAAAAGGTTGAAAGAAAAGCACTTTCAACTATTGATTTTGAGTCCGCTGAAGCGGACATGGGGTATAAATATGAAAACAAAAAAAAGTAAAAGAACAGTGCCAATCCTGTGGCTCCTGGTGTTTGGAATACTCATCACCGGATGCAGGGGCGGCGGGAAACAGCCAAAAGCCATGGCGCAGGAAGGCGCGGAGGTACGCGTCCGTTTCCTGAAAACGGCGGAAGATGCGGACTGCATTATCATAAGCTGCGGGGAAAGGTCTGTCATAATCGATACGGGGGAAGAACAGGACGGGGAACGGATGCTGGGCGCCCTGGAGGAGCAGGGGATTACATCGGTGGATTATCTGTTTTTAACCCATCCCGACAAAGATCACGTGGGAGGGGCGGCGCTCTTGCTGGAAAGCCTTCCGGTATACCATGTGGTGGAGCCGTTGTACCAGGGGGAGGAAAAAAAGGAGGGACGGTTTGACAGGCTGGAGGAGTCCTGCGGGGAAAAGGGGATTCCGGTCATAACCCCAACGGAGGAATGGATGGCTGACACCGGATACCTGGAACTGACGGTTTACCCGCCGCAGGAAACTTTTTATGAAAAAGCGAATAATTATTCACTGGCAGTGCTGGTGAGCCATGGAGACGTCCATATGTTTTTTGCAGGGGACGCGCTGCGTATCCGTTCGGAGGAATTGCTGGAGTTGACTTTGCCCGAAATCGATTTATATAAAGTGCCGCATCATGGCAGGGCAAATAAGGCGACAGAGGAACTGTTTAAGAAAGTGGACCCGGAATATGCCGTGGTGACGGCTTACGCTGCGGAGGATGAAGTGAAGCAAAGCTGTGCGGAGCAGGGGGTGAGGCTGTTCCTGACGGGAGAACGGGACTGGGAATTTATCAGCGACGGGAAGGAACTGTATCCCGTTGGCGGGGAATAAGGGGGGATTTTGTGTAATAAAATAAATAAGTTTGGGCAGGGGATATTTCCCCTGCCCGGTTCTTAAAAAGGGAATGGGAAATGAAATCTTAATATTCCATCGCCTTTTCTTCCCCGTTCATCACGCGGATTGCGCCCTGTGCCAGTGCCAACAGTTCATCTTCGCCCGGATATACGGTAATGGGAGCGATGAATCCGGCCCTTTCGGTCAGACGGTCGGTAACATATTTGTTGTAAGCAATACCGCCGGTAATGATAATCTGGTCCACTTTGCCGCTTAAGACACATGCCATGGAGCCGATATCCTTTGCAACCTGCAAAATGAATGCCTCGCGGATGACTTCGGCTTCCTGATTGCCTTCTTCCACGATTTTGTTGACTTCCCTCATGTCATTGGTATTCAGGTAAGCGTTGAAACCGCCGTTCCCGACGATTTTTTTATAAACTTCCTTTTCGGTATACTGACCGGAGAAGCACATTTTAATCAGTGCGCCGGAAGGAACCGCGCCTGCACGTTCGGGGGAGAATGCACCGTCGCCGTCCAGGGCGTTGAAAACATCCACGACTTTTCCTTTTTCATGGGCGCCTACCGATACGCCGCCGCCCATATGGACAACGATTAAGTTCAGGGAATCATATGCCGCGCCTTTTTCCTTTGCATAGCGTTTTGCCACGGCTTTTTGGTTCAGTGCATGGAATACGCTGGTGCGGGGAAGCTCCGGTACGCCGGAATACCTTGCCATGGGCATCAGCTCATCCACTACCACAGGATCCACGATATAGGAAGGTACGCCGATGGAATCGCCGATTTCCCTTGCCAGGATACCGCCCAGGTTGGAAGCGTGCTGTCCCTGCTTACCGATTTTCAGGTCGTTTAACAGGTCGTCCGATACCGCATAGGTTCCGCCCGGGATGGGTTTTAACATACCGCCCCGTCCGACGATGACATTTAATGATTTCATGTCGAAATCTTTTTCTTTCATGAGGTTGAGGATGATGTTTTTCCTGAAATCCTTCTGTTCAACGATGGAAGCATACTGGGCGATTTCCTCCGTGGAGTGCCTTAAGGTTTCCTCGAATAATAATGTCTCGTCTTCAAATACGCCGATTTTGGTGGAAGTGGAGCCGGGATTGATAATCAAACTTTTTATGGACATGGTAAATCCTCCTTCTGTTTTTTATGGATTCCGTCTGCTTTATTTCATGGATTCCGCGACAACCGCGCCAAGGGCAAGGGAGTTTACTTTTACTTCCATGGAATCGGAGCGGGAAGTTAAGATAACCGGTGCTTTGGTACCCGTTAAGATGTTGCCGTTTTTCAGTTTGGCAGTATGCACCATTGCCTTGTAAACCAAATTTCCGGCATGGATATCGGGGAAAAGAAGGATATCCGCGTCACCCTGGATTGGACGGTCTGTCGCCCCTTTGTGTTTTGCCGCTTCCGCATCGATGGCGAGATCGAGGGAAAGAGGACCGTCTATGATGCATCCCGTAATTTTGCCGTCCTTGTTCATCTGTGTAAGTTCTGCCGCTTCCACGGTGGCGGGCATCTTGGGATTGACTACTTCCACTGCCGCAAGGGGTGCTACTTTCGGGCATTCAATGCCGCAGGCTTTGGTGATTTCCAGCGTATTGGTAATGATATGTACCTTGTCCTCCAGTGTGGGATAGGGGATGAAGGCAACGTCCGTTAAGAACAGCAGGTGGTCAATGCCTTCCACGTCGAATACGCATACATGGGATAAGGGCTTTCCGGTGCGCAGCCCTACTTCTTTGTCGAGGACACTCTTTAAGAAATGCTTGGTGTCGATTAATCCCTTCATGTACATGTCGGCTTTGCCTTCATGCACCAGTTTTACGGCGGCAAGGGAAGCCTCAATATCGTCTTCCACATGGATCAGCTCGAAATCGCTGATGTCAACGCCGTCTTCAGCGGCAATGGCTTTAATTTTCGCTTCATCGCCTACTAAAATGGCATCCGCAATCTGCCTGTCCTTAGCGGCCCTGACCGCTTCCAGTACGGCGGAATCCTGCGCTACGGCAACGGAAACCTTTTTCATGGGGATTTCCTTTACTTTGGAAATCAGTTCGTCAAAAGTTTTACTCATTTCTCTGCACCTCTTACTTTGATTTTTTTTATGGTATTTCCTGCAATCTGTTGTGATATTTCCAATCGTTAAAATAATAACACTTCGTATGATTAAGGTCAAGATGGATGTGGCCAGTTTCCATAAAAGATGCGGACGCACGGAAGGGATTATTTTGCGGGTCGGCGGCAGCGGGATTGCCTGTCCCGGTTTTCCGTGCACTTTTTCCGGCTGGGAG
>ERZ779637.933-NODE-933-length-14802-cov-28.000271_pt1 | contig 14802 bp, 13 predicted proteins | sample MGYA00514196_ERZ779637 | MGnify/ENA primary metagenome ERZ779637 (study PRJEB29562, sample SAMEA4376700) | mouse gut metagenome | isolation source: Cecum | study: EMG produced TPA metagenomics assembly of the A DSS colitis mouse model was used to assess the...
CTATTGCACCATGTTATACTGACTTCAACAGATTTGTTTAAGTAAAGTCATGCACGACTGGAAGAAAACAGTGCAGAGGGTGCTTGCACACGCTGAACTGCTTTCTGACAGGCGTATATGGCGCACCGCCACAGCGAGATGAAGCAAAGCGTAATCAAGCTGGCATGACTTTATCTCACATCACTTAAACGGAGGTTTTATTATGGCAATCGGCAAACGTATCCGCTTTTTCCGCAACCGAAAAGGCATGACACAGAAACAGCTAGGCGAAATCCTCGGCTTTCTCGGAAAGACCTCTGATGTCCGCATGGCACAGTATGAAACCGAAGCGAGGACACCAAAGCACGACCTTGTAAAAGAAATGGCGGGTATCTTTGATGTAAGCACCCACGCCCTCACCGTGCCGGATATTGATACCTATATCGGGCTTATGCACACGCTCTTTGCGTTGGAAGATATGTACGGGCTGAAAATCGGGGAGATTGACGGGGAAATCTGCCTGCGCCTTGACAAGTCCGACTATTCCACTTATACGTCCATGTTCGATATGTTCCACGCATGGCAGGAGCAAGCCGCCAAACTGGAACGGGGCGAGATAAGCAGAGAGGAATACGACCAGTGGCGGTATAAATACCCGGAACTGGACATTTCAAAGCATTGGGCGAAAGTCCCCTCACAGGCGGTCAGTAATATGCTCATGGAGGAATTTCAGAAAATCGAGAAAGAAGAAAAGAAAACGGCTAAAAAGAAAAAACAGAAATAAGCATATCTTGCCTAACGGCTCGATGATGGACATTCGCCAAATGGACTTTTGTGCAAGCACAAGTCCATCCGGCTCATTGTCAACGCAAAAAGACCTTGCCGATATTCAGTTACATATCTGAAAATCAGCAAGGTTTTTCATATGCCATTGATGTAATTATTTAGTGCGTGATGATAAAAATGTTGCCAAATCGTTGCCAGTTCCTAAATAAATTTGCTTGCAACCCGCATAAACACTAGCTTCTTAAAGCCCACTTCATCACTCGAACTCAATACAGACAGTACCGTATATTAAGAGAATACAACGAATTTACGGCAATTTCAAGAGATATAAAGCAATATAAACAAATATTAGAAACTGAAAAAATGCAATTTTAATGCAATGAATGCAATCCATTCTCATTGTCGAAACACAATATCCGCAGGCACCCCTTTGTGGGTGTCTGTTTTTCTCAAAGGAGGACTTTATCTTGGACTATCAATTAGAAATCAAACAAATTGTGGATTACCCACGGTGCCGCATCTACCGTGAGTTTATCCGCAGCCTTATGGAAGATAGGGACATCCGTACAAACGGAAGTTCCTATCTTTTTTATTACATGACACTCTGCTCCTATGCCAACTTCCGATCTTCCTACCGCCGGATAGAAGGTATCTCCTATCTAGTGGGGCCGGGCGAGTGGATCTGCAAGACCTCGGAACTGGCGGAATGGTTCCGCACACGCTTCCAGCATCAGGCAGTCGCCATTCTTGACTTCCTTCAAGAGCAAAATTACATCACTTACACCAAACTTGGCAGAAATCACCTAATTAAATTCACGATCAATGGCTGGAAACAGCACAATACGGCGCTCGATTACAATTACCCATGTCTGAAGGATGTGGGTTTTTTCTTTTTCCCGGTTGCCGCCGTACATGAACTGATCAGCATGGGCAAATGCTCGGAGATGGATATTGTGCTTGACCTGTGGGTACACGCCATCTATAACGACCGGCAGGTGCAAGGCTCTGAACTGGGGCCTGTGGTCTACTTCCGCAACGCCACCGGCAATCCGCTCACAAACTTCAGCGACCTTGCCCTGCGCTGGGGCATATCGAAGTCTACGGTCAGCCGGATTTTAAGCAAACTACAGGACAAAAAATATCTCTCACTGGTATCCTTCACCGGCAGGCACGGCAGCGTCATCTATCTGTGCAGCTACCTGTCTACAATGTTTGGTATCAGTGACGTAATGATCGACAAGGAGGAAATTTCCATGACATTTCAGGTTCCCGTACACATTCCGGAGGATTTATCCCTTCCCGAAACAGAAGCAATCCGTGATGAACAGATCACGATTATGGAGGCAGACGGCTGCGTTTCAGGGCAGCCCGGTTGCGTTTCAAAACCGCACATGAAAAAAGTAGTTCAGAAAGTGGCGCAAATCCTTGCCACACAAGGGGTTTCGTGCTGCGAATGCCCCCGGACGCAATATAAGTTATATCCCTTATCCGACTGCAAAGAAACTAATTTAAGGTATTCCCTACAGATTGTCTGTTCGGACGGGAAGATGCCCTACCGGTTTGAACTGACACTATCGCCGGTCATTCCGCCAGAAGACCGCAGTAATGCACCCGTCAACCAAGCAGACACCCAAAATGAAGAAAGAAGGTAAACACTATGGCAAACACAAGACCAAACAAAAATATTCCCTCTGAACAGGAGAATCCCCTGTTCCACGACACATGGAAGCTGCTGAAGAATTACCGGGATGCCGTCTGGAACCTTGAGCTGGCTGTCCAGCAGGTACGCAGCACCTTTGAGATTGAGTTTGGAAGCAGCATTGAGGAATTTCTGGATTCTATCTACCTTGCCGGGGCAGATATTGGCGGTACACGGCTGGAGGATTATGCCAGGAGCATCGAGCGCAGCAACAAGATGCTGACACTCTTAAATTCCGCCGTTGACATCCTGCGCAGCAAGCATAAACACGGGGAACAATACTACTGGATACTCTATTACAGCTACCTATCTCCCCAACAGCTCCAGAATACGGATGAAATCATCGAGAGCCTGCGCCCGCATATAGCAAATATCTCCCACAGGACCTACTACCGCCGGCGCCCGGAAGCTGTCCAGGCACTCAGTTCCATCCTATGGGGATACACCTCAAAGGACTGTCTAGAAATGTTGAACAAATTTTTTCCGAAAGATACTCAATAGACAACTTATGAGCAGGCACTCATAATTATTTAAAAACTAAGGAGAGTGCCTGTTTATAAACATTTTGCATTGTTATACCGTGAGACATATTAAAATATAACTATGGTTATCGCAATAACAGCAACCATAATCGGCAAATAAAACAATATCTCACTTTTTGATAATATACAAGCGATTAGTCCAACCCTTTGTTTTTGCGCATCATTTAATGGATACATAGCTTTTAAATCCATATTAAAATCAATCTCGCTCGTCTTTCTTTTTAAAATAATACTATAAAAAATTCTATACTTGCGTTCCAATTGCAAATAATATGAATCAAGCCCCCAAAAAGCAATTATAGGTATAAATGCCAATAATATAAATCTTTTATCCGTCCCCTGTGCCGCTAATGCTCCAACCAATGTAACCAGTGTAATTGCCCATCCTTTTAATTGAAAACAATTATTAGCCATACGTTGAATAACACTTTCAATCATTTCCAAATATTTTATCCTATTTTCCATTATACTCCCAAACTCCATATCTTTTTCGTACTCAAAATACAGTTCTGACAACTAATTGGACAGCCCCCACCACATCTATCAAGATATTCACATACCCTACACTCTTCGGGAAGAAAGTTTTTTTCTCTAAAATCACTAAATAAATCTGATATATTCCAAATATAATCCAATGAGTCCTTTAAAATATTATATTGTGAAAAGTATGGATCGGCACCACATTTTGTTATTTCGCCATTCATCCCTATTGCCAATCGCGTTTTCCCTTCTGGACATCCATGCATATATTGGTGATATTCCTCATTAATTACACAAAAAGGATATGGATCCTCAACTCCAATATCAACACCAAAATCTTTTTTTGCTTGAACCGCTTGCGAAAATGCTATATTTACTTGCTCAGCCGATGCAAACCAAACATCCGTCCCTAACGCACGGCCATTAGGAAGTATCCTCTGCGTCAAGATTGCCTCCACTTTAATACCTCTTGTAATAACAGATTTCACTATCTCATAAACTTTGTCATAAGTCTGTGGCGTAATATTAACTGCAATATTAACATTTACTCCTTTACTATTATAAAACTTTAAATTATCTAGTAATAATTCAAAAGCACCTGTGCATCCACAAAACGCATCATGTTCTCTTGCATTTCTTCCGTGAAATGTCGCATCAATATTATAAATAAGAGACGCTGCTGTTTCCCTCTCGTAAATTTCCATTGTATTTGACATAATAGATATTTTTATTCCAGAATTATATATAAGTTGAAGAATCCTTATTATATCTGGATGACGTACAGGATCCCCTCCTAACAGAGCAATAACTTCTACATTTGCCTCCTTCAATACCTTAATAATCTGTTCAAGTACCTTATAGTCTGAATGCTTTACTTGTTCAGGATTCATACCAGCATTCATATAACAATAAGGACATTTATGCGTACATTCATTAGTAATATGAAGTTCTACCGACTTAATCATTATTGTTTCTCCATTCTGATATTTCTCTTAATAAAAGGATTGGATGAACTTCCTTCGTTCCATTATACATTACAAAACTACATCCCTCTCCATAACCACCAAATTCTATACTTCCATCCTCATATTCAAACAATGTTTGATTATTAAGCACAACCAGACCAGTTTCATTAAGTCTAAACATACCAACATCTGAATCATTTCCAAATATAGAAACATATCCTTTATAGCATTCTGCTTCTTTGGTGGAAAGGTACATATCAATTTCCCTTAAACACGCATATTGATAGATACAAAAAAAGGGTGCATAAAAAATGGGCTGATTCTCGCCAGAATACCTTTTCTTTAAAAATACCGTTGGACTAATACAAAATTTATTGACATCCCAATAGCCACCATATATAACCGATCTTGTATTTGATGAAATATATTTAACATTTTCATCAAAGCTATCTTCAGATATCATTGATCCTATAATTGCTGAATCCCAAACATTTTCTCCAAGCCTAATAGCATCTAAACGACTAGTTAAATTACTAATAAATTCTTCAGCAATATCGTCGTGAACCAGAATTGCAGCTGGCGCCATACAATCCTGTCCTGTATTGTACAACCGTGCATTTACAATTTCTTCACAACACAAATCCAAATTAGCAGTTTTTGTTACGATTACAGGATTGAGCGCACTTCCATTATAAATCAACAATACATTATTATTAATATACCGACTAAGTTCTTGAACATTCTCATAACGTCCTGTATAGACAACAATATCTGCAACTTTCACATAATCTCTAAGAAACTCATTTCTAGATACCATCACTATTTGAATCTCTGTTTGGTCTTGCACTAATAACTCATATATTTTTTGATGCAATTTCCATAATTTCTGTGGTGGTCGATAATATATTGTCTCACATGCGAATGATGCTGTTAGAACATTTAAAACAAAAGAGTATAATGGCTGATTTAAAGGCAAATAACAACATACTACTTGTGACTTTTCCTGCGGTAGATACTTTTTTTGATTATGTATAAATGTATGCAAATACTTAATACTACGATATATCTCATCCTCTGCCGTGGCATAAGTTTCTGTTGAACATAATAACTCTTTTATTTTATTAATATTATTATTAATTAAATTTGCATACTTCTCAGCACTGTTAAATTCTTTAATCATTTTCCACATTTTGTATTATTGAAACAATTTCCTCACACACTCTTCCAACATCTTCGTTCTGCTTAATATCATCTTTTCCATAGCAATTATAAATAGCATATTCTCCTATTACACTCAATCCCGCATTTTCTGCAAAATTTACTAATGACTTTACCGCCAACTTTACACTATCCAGTTCATCTCCTTTTTGTGTCTGACCTATAGCAACAGCAATAAATTTTTTATTTTCTATATCACCACTAACTGCTGTAGGATTCAGTCTATCAATAAAAACTTTGCCATCACCAGATAATAGCGAATAGCGTGCAGGCGTAATGAACACCAATGTATCAGAAGCTTTTACTTTTTCTAATAATTTTGTCATTCCGTCTTCTATATAACATTCATGTGTTTCATCGCATTCTAAGCAGCCCGTACAATATTCTATTTTGTAATCGGAAAGTTGAATAATTTCCACATTTTCATAAGCTAATTCTCCTTTTATCTTTTCTGCTACATACTTAGAACTTCCATTTCTAGCGCTCGCCACCACAATAATAGTTTTCATCATATTTCCTCCTTAATAACGTGTAATGTTTTACACAATTCTAAAACTGCTCCCATTTTACGTCCCCTATTCAATTCATTTAAGTGATATGCCTGTAAACAATCGCCATTAACCTCATTAAGATAAATTTTCAAATGTTCGGAATGACCAATACCAATCAAATCTATACATGTCTTATATGCGTTTTGCTGAGAATAATTTCCTTGACCATATGCTCTTCTAACCATTTCATTAAGTTCCTCGTCACCATAACATCCATAGATTATAGGTACTATCGAAAAATCAGGATTTTCTCTTTTTTTTCTTTCAATTTCGACAAACTCACGATTTATGCTATATGATTCAAAAAATTCCTGTTTAGTTACAAGCATAATACATCCAACACAATTCTTTTTGCCGATAATATTTTTCACCTTTTTGAACCAATCATCTCCGAGTATCATTTCGTGGTCATACCAATAACGTATTCCATGAACCTCAAAAAAAGAATTTAACTCTTCCTTAACAAAATTATCCTCCTTCCCTAAATGGCATATAAATACATATGGTTTATCTCCCTCTAAAGCATCATACGGAACAGGCCAACTCTGAATTGCCTCCTCTTTCCGTTTTGAAAACGGCACTTCCTGGCCGCAATTACAAAGTGCCATCATCATGCGATCTATTTCTTCGCTGTCTTTGGCAAAAACAATTCTCCAAACCGTCCGTTGCTCATGAATTGATTTCCATAATAGTAGGTTACCTCGTTCAAAATTACGCACATTCTCTTCCCAGACTATTTCAGGGAAAGAAGAAAGCAACTGTTTTATCTCTGGCTGATTAATTTTATCTACTTTCCACACATAGCACTGACGTAGAGAATTACATTTTCTAGCATGTTTAATGGCAGACTTTTTATATATTTTATTCAAATTATTCTCACATTTCTGCCGATTTTGTATAATTGATGACATAGGCTGCTTATCTTGATAATACACAGTGTATTTAGTATCTCTCATTTTATCATCTTTTAACATAAATGTAATTGCCCATTCCCAATTTTTACTAGCATAATTCAAACGTACCAGCCAATCGCGTGAAAGAAAAGATGGTCTAATTAATGATAATGAATATTGGGAGTTTACATCATCAAACTCATACTCTGAATCAACCTCATTTTCATAACTTTCTCTTATAAATGAACGATTATCTTGTACAAGAAACTTGCATGGTTCGGCATTATTTACTGGAGTCATTATAAATATCCTACTAGGGTTGATAAAATCTTCTTTTATTTTTATCAAAGTTGCCATTAGAAAAAACTCTTTTATAGCCGCAGATTCATTATTAAAATATCTAATTCTAGCATTGTCTGGATCATCCTCTTCTGCTGACTTAATATTGCTTTTGTTTTCGTCCAAAACAAAACAAGCACTCATAGAGTCTTCCTCTAACAATGTTTCCGTCGAACCGCCTAATATTAATTTAATGTTATCAATTATTAATAAGTTTTCTTCTTGAATAGCCTCGTCAAATAATTCTTTTATTCCCTTTATTGCATTTTTCGTATCATCAAAATCAACATATGGGATGTCTACTGTATCCGGATTTTGACCAAAACTATTATTAATCTTCAAGTACTGATATGCGATCTCATAAATTCTCGGATTGCGAATTGCTTTTCCCCTTTCATCTGATTCAAAATAAAGTTTTAGAAACTGAAACATGTATTTTACTTTATTCCGCTCATTCTTCAACCATATATTATGTGCGTCTAGGTTTTTTATATTTACTGCCTGCCGATATCTTGTCTCAAGCACTCCATCTCCAGATTTATTCATATGCTTTTTAAATTCTTTAGCTATATTTACCAAATCTCCATTTTGCAACATTACTGACACTTGATATTCAAAACTCAACAGAGAAATGTGTGATATAGCATCAAAATCAAAATTACGATAGCAACAATTTAAATAATGATTATAGTGTTGATTACCCTCAATGCTAAAATTTATTAGATTCCCATTGCTTATATCATCAATTCTCGGTAATAAATAATAGAAAAAATCAATTTCCGCTTTTGAAACAACATCCATTTTGCTATATTGAGTATCCATAACAATTTCAGATATACTGCGACTCGCAATATGAAATTCACCCGCCTCCGCATATACAGTTGCAAAACAAGTTTTAAATGAATGTGCCCCATGATAAGTTTCCTCATCTTCAGACACCAACAGCATAAGTGCTCTTGCAAAAGTCACAAGATTTTTATAAACTTCCTCTTCTGAGGGATGCTGCCTATGAATAACCAACACTGCTTCTTCATTAATACAATGTGCAAGCAAATGTAAAAAGTCATGAAGTGGTTTATTTTTTTCTGGTTTTTCACAATATTTTTCACAAACTCGATTTATAACATCTACTCTGGCTTCATTCTTTTTCCTATACAAATCATGTATATGAGTCTTTTTAGACTCATTAAATTTCTTCGTAATGTCATAAAAGACATCACCATTTAAATATGAGAATTTTGCTATTTCACTTTCAAATGGGTTATTATTTACTACAAGTTCTCGTAATATATTTATTATCTTTTTTCGCTTGCTTTTATCATCAGAAGCAAAGCAAAGGTCATCTATTTTATAATTTTTATCACTTAATATGCCTGAGATTTTTTCAAGCCAGCTCTTACATATATCTATTGGGGTGTTTTTATTAGTTCCCCCTATTAATGTTGTTAAAGCTTTATTATATTCTCCAGAATACTCATAGCTTGATATTAGCATCATATAAGAAGAGAAATACATATATTTCTCATTATTATCTGCATGGTTCGTAATAATCTTATTCTCTAATTTCGAAATCAATTGCATAAATATCACTTCTGCATTCTTATAAAGACGATACTGAATTGTCAATGTCCCAACGCAGAACAAAAGATCATTACTATATTCTTTTCTCCCTTTCACCCTTTTTGTCAGCTTGTCCAGTATTCTAACGCATTCATCATTAAACATCATTGCATGGTTTAAGAGCAAACATTTGTTAACAAGAAATAATGTATAATCTTTGTCTTCACAAAGGTCAACCCCCATTTCATCACAATGTTTTACATAATTTTCAAAAGGAATCAGTCCAGTACGAATCAACTTAATTGTTAATTTTAGGTGATTCTGAAAATCATTAATAAAGTATCTCTCACTACTTAGCTTTTCTTTATCCTCCCCATAACCAATCTGTCTCATGCGCCGATTAATGCTTTTAAAATGCTCATCAACGTCATTTTTAAGTGCTAAAAGCTGTTTTTCTGCTTCTTCATAATTTCGATTATATCGCTGATTTTTAATTATCCTATATCGATCTATCAACTCCATTAGAATTTTATGCTCATCATTGAAGATATTATTATCACTATCAAGAAATTTATCATCATGACGCTGTAAAAGAATGCCACTATCTTCATATTCTGACAAAGCTTTTTCATATTCTATTTCTACTTGACCAATTAGTTCTGCAATAGATCCACACATAATTTTCCCCTTACGTTTTTTCCATATCTTTTCTATATTCAGCTATAACGCATAGAACTTTCTCATCATAATCAAAATTACTCGCTGTAATTGGATCAAGATCAGACCATTCCTTATAATCAACAATTTTATACCCACATTTTGTTATAAGTTCCCTAAATTCTTCTTTTTCATAATCTCTAAAATATAATTTATACTCAGGTGCCAAAGTTTCTTTATATATATTGTTTCTTCCACCTTTATACACGGTAATAAATATTAATGCTTGATCGTTTAAATGTCTATGGAGGTTTCTTAAGGTTCTTTCTGCTTGTTCATATGTTAAATGTATAATAGCGTAAGCACTAATTACTGCATCAAACTTTTGATTGCATTCAAAACTAGATATTTCTGCAATTTGTAGCACTTTCATTTCTGCGAATTCTTTTCTATTATTATATTGTTCTGCCAATTTTATCATATTACTACTGATATCAAACCCGTAAACCGTAAAGCCTTTTTGCGCAAAATATCTTCCATGCTTGCCAACCCCACATCCTAAATCGGCAATAATGGAACCGCTAGAAAGTTTTTTAATAAAAAGTTCTACTGCTTCCACCTCTTCAGCAGATGAATTTTCTTGTGATAAAAGAGGTTCAAATTTATCTGCTATAGCATCATATGTTATTTCCGTTAATTTTATAATTTCACTACCATCAAAAAAATCTGCTAACTTTTCTGTTGCCAAGTAATAATATACCTCCATTCATAAAACAGACAATCCATTTTAAATGGGTTTCAACATCTATTACAGCATTATTATACGACTTTTTTCGGCAAATTTCCATATATTTCTATATAATATTTTAGACATTTTAGTTTTTAATAACTTCTTATGCTCAAGACATTGATACATTAGCTTAAATAAAAATAGTCCATAAACTTGCTATACATTTCACTTTATAAAAACAAAACTACCTACAGCAAAGCTGTATTGTATAAAACTAGGGAAACGCTGATTAAAGCGTTTCCCGCACCGGATTTGCGCTGCGAAGCAGCAGTTTCCCTTGCAAATCCGTGCGCATCCGCCGGAGGCTCTAAGGAAATGCTAATTTAATCAGCGTTCCCTAGAAATTTATTTTGCTTATTATTTGTTTGTTACGCAGCAAACTGTGAGAAATTATACCTTAAGAGAGATTAAAATTTTAGGTGTTAGTTTAACAAATGGGTTGACACTTAACATTGGCTGCTTACAAACCGCACAAATGCAATGTGTTTAAAATGCAAATTATATCCGCCAACCCACTTTTAAACTGACACCAAATTAAAATGTTTATCTTATTTTGTCCTCTGGCACCAAATTGGCGCACAAGTTACGCAAACTGGCACAGCATTGCGATTTACAGGTAAAAATGCCCATGCTATAATGGTCATGCTCAAAATTGTATCTGCACCCATATCCATTCCACTTTTCAGGCATCTGCACCCGCAGGTGTCATTTTTTTGCAGAACATACGCCATGCGCTTTTTTGTATGGCAGCCCCCTTAAAACAGGGGTTTTGGAACCGGCAGTCCTTCGGGAATTGCCGGTTTTTCTACTATAACAAATTTCACAGGAGGTAATTCATTGAAAAAAGAAAACAACGCAACCAAAAACCGGCTCCCCAGAAAAAAGAAATTCCGCGTCCCCTACCAGAACATCATTGTAGGTGCGGCAGCCTTTGCCTACTTCTTTACCCTTCAGACCAGTCAGGTCCTTGCAACGGATATGTGGTCTAAGGCAGACACGATCCTGAAGGATGTGTATGGCAAGATACTGGGGATTTCCACCATCGCCGCCATCGTGACCGCTTCCGTCGCCCTGCTCCTTATGAACTTCTCCAAATCGGGCAGGACAGTGGATGAGTCCCGTGCATGGCTCAAGCGCATTGCCATCTCATGGGTGATCTTAAACGGACTCGGCTTCATCCTCGCCTATGTCACACCCTTCTTCTCCGACGGCAAATGGAACGGGTAAAAGGGAGGGTGAGTCATGGGCATACTTGACGGCATCGTGGAATGGATTGCCAAGCAGGTGATGAACGGGCTTGACCTGATCTCCACCTCGGTACTGGGTGCCCTGGGCTGTGACATGGGAACCTTCCTGCGGTATTTCCCCGCTGCGGAGACCATGTATAAGGTATTTGTGGCAACCGCCATAGGACTTGTCCTCTTAAACTGGGTGTGGCAGCTTTTTAAGAACTTCGGGCTGATTGCAGGCGTGGAGGCGGAAGATCCCTTCAAACTGAGTATCCGTTCCGTCCTCTTTATCGGTCTGATCTATTACTGCGACCAGATCACGGACATGGTGCTTTCCATCGGAGGGACTCCCTATTCATGGATACTCTCCTCCGACCTGCCGCCCTTAAACTTCGCGGATTTTAACTCCGTACTGCTGACGATACTCGGTGTCTGCGCCAGCGGTTCCGTTACGCTGATCGCACTGATCCTTCTGCTGATCCTGGCATGGAACTATATCAAGCTGCTGTTTGAGGCGGCGGAACGCTATGTCCTGCTTGGCGTGGTCGTATATACGGCGCCTATGGCGTTTGCCACCGGTGCTTCCCAGTCCACCTCAAATATCTTCAAGTCGTGGTGCCGGATGTTCGGGGGACAGATCTTCTTATTGATGATGAACGCATGGTGCCTGCGCCTGTTTACATCCATGGTGGGAAGTTTCCTGTCCAATCCACTGTCACTTTAGGGAGGTATCTATGAAAAACAGGAAAAACAAACTTTATACCATAATACTTACTGCCACCCTGTTCCTTTCCCAGTCCATGACTGTATTCGCGGTAACGGAAAGCGATGTGGAGGCGGTCGGGAAAGAAACTGCAGCAGGCAATGTCTTCATCTGGTTTTTATGCGCCATCGCCTTTCTGAAGATCAGCCAGAAGATTGACAGCTTTTTATCCAGCCTCGGTATCAACGTGGGGCATACCGGCGGAAACATGATGGCGGAGCTGATGGTTGCCGCAAGGGGGCTTACCACCGCAAAGAACATCGCCGGAGGCTCCAGCTTCCGGGGCGGTTCTGTCAGAATGGGCGGAAACTCAAGCAGCGTCAGCCAGTCCTCCTTCCTGTCAGGCGGACTTGCCGGTGCCGTGGGACGCCAGTTTACCCAGAGCGCCATGCACACCATGACCGGGCATTCCAGCAACCCCATCAGCCGCAGGGCATTTGAATCCTCGGTGAAAAAGGGCGGCGATTTTGCCAACGGCGTCACCGGGGCTGTGGCAAAGGGAAACATCAGCTACACCGGTTCCATGACCGGCACACAGGCAGCACAGGCGCTGACCTCTTACATGGGACAGACGGGTATCCCGGACGCGCCAAGCTATTCGGATGTGGAAATCGGCGGCGGACGCATCATGGGGACGGAAACCTCAATGGAATATCCCAATGGCGCCGCCTTCGGCATGTATAACACCGAGCAGTATATGGCACCGGAGGGGCATTATGAAACTGTCACCACGGCTGACAATGCCACATGGTACAGGCAGTATGCGGTGGATACCGTGGACCGGACACCCTACATGACCGGGGAGGGCAAGATTGCCTACCATGAGAACATCGTGCAGAAACTCCCCAACATGCCCAAAAGAAAGGACCGCGTATAAATGCCAGAACAGAATAAAAATAAGGAGCAGTCCGTCTTATCCCGGACAGCCTCCGCCGCCGGTGCAGCAAAGGGCGCACTGAAAGCGGGAAAAGCCATTGCCGGGGCTGCCAAAGGCGCTGCCGCAGGTCCTTACGGGATGCTTGCCGCAGGTCTGTGGGAAAACAGGAAAGCGGTCGGGAAGGTACTGGCGGCCATCGGCGCACTTGTGCTGATCCCCGTCCTGTTCATCCTCATGCTCCCCTCCCTGATCTTCGGGAATCTGGGGCTGGACACGGCAGCCGGTGACGTACTGAATGACAATACCCTCATCATGGAGAACATTGCGGAGGCGGAAACCTCCATTGAAGCCATCCTGCGGGAAAAACACGATGCCCTGCTGGAAAAAATAGAACAGGAGGCGGATTCTCTTGGTTCTGACTGTGAATACAGCATTACGGATGATTTTTCAGACCGCATTATATACGAAAGTGCGCTGGTTATTTCCCAGTTCTGCGCCTCGCAGGAAGACTACCGGGAGATCAACCTTGCGAAACTGGAGCGGCTGCTCCGCGATAACACGGACGGCATCTTTTCCTACACCGTCCAGGTCACGGACTATGAGAAAACGGATGAGGAAACCGGGGAAACCCGCACCATACACCATTATGAATATACGGTGGAATACGCTGGCGACAGCTACTATGCCGAAAATGTCTTCCATCTCACCGACGAACAGATGCAGACGGCAGAGGAATATGCCGCCAACCTGCACCTGTTTTTGTTTGACACGGTTTATCTGGTGGAAATCAACCCTGACCTGATTCCGGGGGAAACCGGGAACAAAGCCGTGGATCTCGCCCTGACAAAGCTGGGCACACCGTACAGTCAGGAGAAACGGAACCAGGAAGGCTACTTTGACTGCAGTTCCTTTACCTACTGGGTATACAGCCAGCTGGGAATATACCTGCAGCATGGCGGCTCCAACACGGCGGCAGCACAGGCAAGGTACATTACGGAGAACAACCTTGCCGTATCCTATGACAGCCTTGCCCCCGGAGACCTGATCTTCTATTCCTTTGAAGTCAACAACCGTTACCTGAATATCAGCCATGTGGCGATCTATGCGGGGGACGGCTATGTGGTGGACGCCTCCTTTTCCAAGAAAAAGGTGGTTTACCGCCCCATTTACAGTATACGCAGCATTGTCTTATGCGGCAGGCCGTATACAGAATAACAGACGGCGGGGCAGAATCACGTTTCTGCCCGCCATAACCAAGAATATAGGAGGTGCATCGCAGAATGTCCATGCGACACGAAGAAAACGACATTTACATCATCCCGCCCAATTTCATTGATACCGGAACGGTGTTCGGCGGAACCATCAAGCTCAGAAACGCGGCGGAGGCGCTGGTCCTCTCCCTGCTGATCGGCTTTCCGGTATTCCACATCCCGGCGACGCTGACGACAAAAATCATTGTCGCCTGCCTGACCGT
>ERZ779637.935-NODE-935-length-14792-cov-3.694239_pt1 | contig 14792 bp, 7 predicted proteins | sample MGYA00514196_ERZ779637 | MGnify/ENA primary metagenome ERZ779637 (study PRJEB29562, sample SAMEA4376700) | mouse gut metagenome | isolation source: Cecum | study: EMG produced TPA metagenomics assembly of the A DSS colitis mouse model was used to assess the...
GAGTTACTAAAACGTTTAAAGGGTAAATCAGAATCCTGCATGGATTTTATCAGGTTCCGGATATTCCACACCGAAGGTTTCCACGGCAACGCTTTTCATCACTTGATTTTCAAGGGGTCTATCATTATAATCGGTAGCTGTATCGGCAATCTTATTTACCACATCCATACCTTCGATCACCTTTCCGAAAGCTGCATAAGCGCCGTCTAAGTGCGGACTTGTCTTATGCATGATGAAGAACTGGCTTCCGGCGGAGTCAGGGTGCATACTTCTTGCCATGGAAAGCACGCCGGCAGTATGCTTCAGACTGTTGGGACAGCCGTTCTGGTCGAATTCACCCCGGATGGAATAACCCGGGCCGCCCATGCCTGTGCCTTCCGGATCGCCGCCCTGGATCATGAACCCTTTGATGACTCTGTGAAAAATGAGGCCGTCATAAAACTTTTTATGGATCAGGCTGATAAAGTTGTTAACGGAAACAGGTGCGGTTTCAGGATAAAGCTCTGCCTTGATGATATCTCCGCTTTCCATTGTAAAAGTAACGATAGGGTTTTGTGAATTTTGTGACATAGAGTTCCTCCATTCTGTTGTAAATGTGTTAAAATGAATGCGGTTGTAACCGACTTGCGAATATCATAACATGATATATTATATATAGAAGAAGACCGATAATGCAAGAGGGGAACCAGATGAAAGAAAAGGCATCCGGGAAAGGCGGGGACAGGAAAACTGCCGTCAGGAGAGCCGGATGCAGGAAAAGACGTTCGGAAAAGATAGGGACAGGGAAGCAGCTGTCAGGAGATTGAGATAAAAGAAAAACCGTCCGGGATGACGGGGATAGAAAGCGGGTCAGGGTAAGCACATATGCTTGAGAAAGTAATTTTTATCATTGGGGAAAAAATTTTACAGGAACATATTTTGTGTGGAGAAAGCCTTCTGCTTGAGAATTTGCGGGAGCATGGCGTGGAGATTGCTTTAAGGGATTATGATGAAACGGGAACCTGGCATGGCGGCGGTATAAGCGAGTCTGCTGATTATAAAAGTAAGGACTCTGAAGAGCCGGGAGAGAAGGACAACGGCATTACAGCCACTGATGCAGCAAATATTTTATACATTACAGATTCGGAGGATGTGTTCTGCATGTTGGCACATCAGGGGAAATACGTGCTGCCGTACAGACATGACGGGAATGCGGATGCTTTTTTTGCAGGAGCGCCGTATGTGATTGAGCAGATAGAAGAGGTGGATTTTCAGACGGTTGATATGGCGTACCGCCGTATGGCCGGGCTTCCGTGGGAAATCCTTACAACGCAGCGCTGTGTGATCCGGGAGACAACGGTGCAGGATGTGGACGGCTTTTATCGTATATACAGTGATTCAGCGATCACGGAGTATATGGAAGATCTGTATGAGGACCGGGACGAAGAGACTGCATATATCAAAGAGTATCAGGAGAAAGTATACGGCTTTTACGGTTATGGAATGTGGACGGTGCTGTTAAAAGACGGGACAGTGATCGGACGTGCCGGAATCAGCTGGCGGGAAGGATTTGACCTGCCGGAGCTGGGATTCGTGATCGGTGTTCCGTGGCAGAGAAATGGATATGCTTACGAGGTATGCAGTGCTATTCTTTCTTACGGGCGGGAAGAACTGGGTATTACGCAGGTGCAGGCGCTGGTGATGGAAGAAAATGAAAAGTCGGCGGCCTTGTGCCGGAAGCTGGGATTTGAACAGGACGGCTGTGTCGTGCTGGATGACAGAGAGTATATTGTGTATAAGTATTCTGCCGGATGATTTTGTGATTGTCCGGCAGATTTTGTCTGGTATACAATTCTGATGCAAATCTGATGGAACTCTGATGCAAAGATTATGCTTTTTTGATGCAAATCTGATGCAGGAATGATGCTTTGTGATCGTAAAATGTCAATAAGCGATATGAATGACGTTTTCTTTTCCGTGACACGCTGCCGGCACACGTGAGCGGGAAGAGAAAAGAACATTTTTCCGATACAAAGCGACACAGAGAGAAAGGATGGGCATCATGAAAAAATCAGGAAAACTATTTTGTATGTTGTTGGCATTGGTTTTAGTGACAGGCCGAGGCCCCGTAGTACACGCACAGGCCGAGGCATCTGATGAGGACAGGACGCAGTCTCCGTATTTTTATGTGGAGAGTGAAGAGGTGGGGGTGGATTGTTTTCCACTGAAAAGCACAAATGTGAATACTGTGATTGAAGGCATGATCGCCGATACGCGGGTGGTACAGACTTATGCAAACGAAGGAGCAAAGCCGATCAATGCAAGCTATGTTTTTCCGGCATCCACGAAGGTCACGGTTCACGGAATGCAGATGCGGATCGGCAATCAGACCGTGACGGCCGCAATTAAGGAGAAGGAAGAGGCAAAGGAAGAGTTTGAGACGGCCAAAAGCGAAGGGAAAAGCGCTTCCATGCTGTCAGAGGAGCGGGCAAATGTGTTCACGATGGATGTGGCGAACATCATGCCGGGCGACAAGGTGGATATCGAACTGCATTACACGGAATTGATCACACCCGGCGAAGGGATATATCAATTTGTGTACCCTACGGTCGCAGGCCCGCGCTATGTGAGTCCGGTAATTGATGATACCGGAAACCGGCATGAGTGGACAGGCACACCTTATCTGAAAGAAGGCACTGCACCGCCGGATCAGTATCAGATTCACGTAACGCTTACTTCGGGCGTGCCGATTGTCTCCCTCACCAGCAGTTCCCACGACATCAAGATTGACTGGGAGAAAAACACTACGGCGAAGGTTACGCTGGCAGACCCGAATGATTATACCGGAAACCGTGATTTTATTCTGGATTATAAGTTGACCGGTGAGGAGATTGGCAGCGGGCTGATTATGGAGCAAGGTGAAAAAGAAAACTATTTTATGCTGATGGTACAGCCGCCGGAACGTTATGAAGCGAAAGAGATTCCGCCCAGAGAGTATATTTTTGTTCTGGATGTATCCGGCTCCATGTCCGGTTTTCCGCTGGACACGGCAAAAGACCTGATAAATAATCTGGTCTCCGGGCTTCGTGAAACGGATACCTTTAATTTGATTCTGTTTTCCGGGACTTCCTGTCAGATGGCTTACCGTTCGCTTCCTGCCACAAAGGAAAATGTGAACAAGGCGCTTAATCTGATCAGGGAGCAGAGAGGAGCAGGCGGCACGGAGCTTGCCCCGGCATTGAAAGATGCGCTGCGGATTCCTTTTGATCAAAAAACTTCCCGGAACATCGTGATCATCAGTGACGGATATATCTTTGGCGAGGCTGAAATTTTTGATCTGGTGCGGGACAATCAGGATCAGGCAGATTTTTTCTCCTTCGGCATCGGTTCGGCCGTTAACCGCTATCTCATAGACGGAATTGCAAATATTGGCCAGGGAGAACCTTTTATCGTCACAAAAGAAGAAGAGGCTTCCATGATCGCAGAACGTTTCCGCACCTACATACAGTCTCCTGTACTCACGGACATCAAAGTGTCCTTCGAAGGATTTGAGGCTTACGACGTGGAACCGGCGATCCTGCCGACGCTGTATGCACAAAAGCCTATAGTGCTGTTAGGCAAGTGGAAGGGAGCACCGGCAGGGGCTGTCAAAATCAGCGGAATGACCGGGGAGGGAAACTATTCTCAGAGTATTCAGGTGGCGGACGCCATAGCAGGTGAGAATGAAGCAGTAGGAAGCCTGTGGGCACGCAAAAGGGTGGAGCGTCTGGTTGATTACGGCGGGAACGGCGATGAGGATGCGGTGCGCAGAGAGGTGACACAGATCGGACTGGACCATCACATGATCACACCCTATACTTCCTGTATTGCAGTGCTGGATGTTGTTCGGAATCCCGAAGGGGACAGCATGGATGTGGATCAGCCGCTGCCTCTTCCGCTGGAAGTCTCCAATCTGGCGGTGGGCTACCGGATCGGGTCGGAACCCGGCGGAGCGTTTTTTATGGGGATGCTGGTGCTGGCCATGGTGGTGTCGAGCCTTTTGAAAAGAAATTGGAGACATTCAGAATTTTTTGATGAAAATGCCTGAGGAATAAAGGAATGATAAAGATGAAAAGAATAAGAAGTTATTTTTGCAATATCTGGCCGCTTGCTGTACCGGCTTCCGCAATTGCTCTGACGTTGTATTGTTTCAGCAGAGTAAAGGACAGCGACGCTTTGAGATGGATACTGGCGCCCACCGCATGGTGGGTCAGTATCCTTGGCAAAATTCCATTCGAGTATGTGAACCATCAGGGATATGTAAATCATTATCATCAGTTTCTGATTGCGCCGTCCTGCGCGGGAGTAAGATTCATGCTGATCACATTTTTAATGCTTGTTTTTTCTCAAAAGATCTGTGCCATACCAAAGGGGCATCTGCGGGTTGGCTTTTGTCTTGTTTTTTCCTATCTGTCCACCGTTTTTGTGAACGGGATCAGAATTGTTCTGGCCATATATCTTCCGGGGATTCTGGAAAAGGGAAACTTTATGGAGGGATGGCTGACGCCCGACAGACTGCACACGCTGATCGGGACAGTAACGTACTTCATTTCCCTGTGTATGATATATCCGGCAGTGCTGTCGTTTTGCCGCCCTGTCGAAAAAGGACTGCGGAAGAAGCGAATGGGGGTATGGCAGGAAAGCACACAGGCCGGTATCTGCCCGGGAGCAGGTGCTGCTGTGGGAATGGCAGGGAAGGACAGATGGCTTGTACCAGCATTCTGGTATCTTCTGATCGTGCTGGTGCTGCCCTTTGCAAAAAGAATCTATGATCGCGATCTGGAAGGGTTTGCACAATATGCATTTGTGGTCATTGCCGTGTGCGGGAGTGTCTGCGCAGTGATGGCTGCTGCCGGCGGACTCAGGAAGCGGCGGCGGAAGGTGTAAACAGATTGACGCAGGTGCAATAATATGGAATAATGTAAACAAAGATAAAGCTTATCAGCTATCCTGGCTGCCAGGCAGGCGATATGCATAGGGATTAGTGCAAGGAATAAAAAAGGAGGTATTATGCGAGGAGCGAATGGCACTTCTTCGGATCTGCTGCGCAATGCCGGGCTGGCGGCGCAGATGCTGGATCATGAAAACAAAAGGGATGCAGACCGGCCTTCCCCCGGGAAGCGTAAAGCGGCATATACAGCAATGGCTCTTATCATTATTTTTCTGGTTGTCGTTGCTGTGCTGTTTATAACGTAATATTGTGAAGACATATTAACCAGATAATTTATAAAACGCCCTTACAGGCAGAAAGATATCATTCTGCTCTGTGAGGGCTTTTTTTGTGCAAAAAGGGGAAGCAGATATTAAAAAAACGGATATCAAAACGAAACGGATCTGAAAGCAGAATGGTTCAGCCGTACACTATTTTGCGGAGAAACGGGCAAATTAGAAAAGGTACCCTTGCCAAAATCATACGGGGGGGGGTAAAATGAAAAAGATACAGACTAATATTGGAGACAGGAGAAGGAGGAGAAAAAATGCTACAACGAGGTTTGGCCATTTTGCTCAGTATATGTATGCTGGCAGGTGGAATCAGCGATACGGCTTATGCGATGAGCCCTCAGCCGCATACAACTGCGGACAGCGGCGTGCAGAACGTATCGGAGGCAGAAGAGACTTTGGAACTTCCGGCTGAGGATGCCGCGGCAGATCCGGAGACAGAAAATACGGAAAACCCGGAAACCGATCAGGCGGATCAGGGAGAGAACTCCGGCAATGGAGACGACGGAGCCGCCAGCGGTTCCGGGGACAACAGTACGGAAAATGAGCCGGTAGAAGGCGAAGGTACAACAGGAAGCGGATCCGGCGACAATACAACGGAAGACGGATCCGGCGAAGCGGTAGAGGACGACAACGCCGGTGACGACGTAACGGGCGGTGAAACTGACGGAGATGACGCGACGGGCAGTGACGACACGTCAGGAGACGGGACAGCCGGTGATGATACTACAGAAGACGGATCCGGCAGCGAGAATGATACCGACCAGGATGCAGCGGAAGAAGATGACGATACGATGGACGGTGACAGTGATTCTGACGCGGACGGGGATGAGGCTGACGAAGAAGCAACAGAGAATGAAGACGGCAGCATTGATGAGGAAATCGAAGACGGGGAAGAATCCCTGGTGGAAGAGCCGGATTCTCTGACGGAAGATTCAGCGTCTGTATTAAGTATTAAAGAAGAGGAACTGACGCTGACCATTGATGCACCGCAGGTAGTTACGCTGGCGGCAAAGGAGCAGCAGTGGCTTTCCTTTACAGCGCCCCAGGACGGGCTGTACCGGTTTTATTCCACTGCGGACGATGACTCCTGGGATTCTAAATATGTATATCTTTTCCATGAAAAAACAGATGACGGAACGGGTAGTTTCGATGAGAATTATGCGAGCGGTAAAAATGGTAACTTCGACTGTTCCTATCGCATGGAGAAGGATGAAACGCTCTATCTGCTGGTTGAGTTTGGAGACAATGAAAAAAGCGGTACATTCACTGTAAATGCCGAAAAAGTGGAAGTACCGGAATTAACAGTAACAAAAAATGCGGAGGGGAGCTATACGCTTCAATCAGATTCCTATCGACTGAACTTGACTCTGGCGCCTTCTTACAGCCAGGTAAAGGCAGGAGTGGAACTGCAGCAGGCAGACGGCAGTGCCATAACCGATGGAAGCTATAAAATCTATTATCGGTATTCTTATGATAATAGATGGGGTGGTACATCAAATTCCTATATGGAAGCAGATGCATATTCTTTTAATAATTATAAAACTGAAGGTAATATTTCAGGTATAGCTGCAGGAGGCAGGTTTCTGATTACGGAACTGCAGATTTGTGACAGTGACAAGAAAATCTTGACGTCACTTCGTGCGAATGAGCAGGAGATTGCCGTGAATACGCTGGCGACAGAAAAGCAGGGTGTTCTGACCCAGGTGTCAGCAGAGGATGCAAGTATTACGGTAAAAGTGGAGATGATGTCCGATGTAGACGGGCGTCTGCGTTACCGCAAAAAGAAAGAAAGCGAATGGACATACTATGAGGATACCATTCATTATTATAGTACATATACAATTACGCTTGGCGCAGAACCGGATACGGATTATGTGATTGAACTGACGGCCATGGATATGGAGACGGTATATGATACGGCGGAAATCCGTACGGAAGCGTTTGCGGCAGCGGATATTAAAGTCGAAGCTGTGGATATCACGTCTTCGTCTGCTCAGATTAAAGTGACAATTGGGGGGTACACGGGAAACAAACGATACATTTGTGCAAGAGTATCCTATACTGACAGCATGGGAGACCGGCAGACAAGTACAGGGTACATATATACCAGTAACATAGCAGATAACAGTATAAATATGAGACTCAGCAATCTGGAGGCAGGAAAAGAGTACAAGGATCTGGAAGTGGAACTGGACGATACAGATTCATACTCTATGGAGTATGCTGCCTACAGGGCGAAAGTCAGCTTTACGACGGCAGCTTCTGCAATCACCGCAGAGCAGATTGGTGTGACAGTAACACCCGATGCGGAGGATAGCTCTAAAGCTGTACTGAAGGTAACGCTGCAGGATGTAACAGAGGGGAGCTATTCATACACGGCAAAATACCGCGTTGCAGGAAGCAAAGACTGGCAGGGAAGCGGAGCAGTATATGGAAGACTGGATTCTTACGACAGCTATGCGGATGAGAAGAATCTGACATATCTGATGGGCAGTACGGAATATGAAGTCCAGATTATAATAGATGGAATTCTGAAAACAACCTCTTTCATGACTGCACCGGCTGCGGTTGCAGTGAAGGCAGAGGTGAAGCCTCTGATGCAGGGTGTGCAGGTGGCGGCAGAGCTGACAGGTACAGAGACACTAAGCGGAACTTATTCCATGTCAGCGTGGCTCTATGATGAAACAGCAGGCGTATGGAAAAGTACAAATTATGCGGATTATAGCAGTACGCGCCTGACGGCGGATAATAACTGGAAGAGTACGGCTGTCTTTTACTCCGCATACATCAGGCCCAATGCCGTGAACGAATGGAAAATCCAAATTCAGAGTGATAGTACGGGTACCATTTATGAAAAATATTTTACGCTTGAAGCGGTACGGCAGGATGTTACGCTGGCCATTGAGAATAATATGCCCACGTCTGTCCGGATTAGAGCAGCATTGGCAGTACGGGACGAATCGATCATATATACCAGTGCGAACATGTATTACAGAGAGAAAGGTGCGGCACATTGGATTAGAATCGGTTCCTGTTCTTACGGATTGGAGAATGGTGATACAGAATATTTAAGCGGGCTGAAAGAAGATACCGAATATGAGGCCAGGCTTGTCCCGAATAAGCATCCGGATGATATACTGGCACAACTCTCTTTCCGGACACTCAAGGATACGAGGAGTGTGTCCGTTTCAGTGGGGAACGCACGGTATACGTCGGCGCAGATCAACTGGATTTTTGACAGTGGTGCCAATGTGTTGAATAGCAGCAGTTACATTTGTATTTATTATCGCGAAAAAGACACTGCGGCATGGCACTTTGTGGACAGTGAGTGGAGGAATACGACTTATACAGGAAAAGAGATTCTGACAGATCTGGAAGAGGGCACATCTTATGAGGTTCTTGTGGAACTGAAAGGTGATTCTTCGTCCAGCACGGCGGGGCAGAATGTTGTCAGAGAGGCGAAAACAGAGTTTGCGACTGCGGCGGTAGATCATATTCTGAAAGCGGAATCCACTGCGGAGGAGATGAAAGCAACATCTGCAGCATTCGATGTACAGGTGAGCAAACTTACAGGGGTGCTGGTTAACAGGACAAAGGCGGTAATAACGCTGGTTTCTGCGGATGGCAGCAGTATACAGAGTGAGACGGTATATCTTAACCAAGATAATCAGTATAAAACAAAGTTAAGCGTGAATGATCTTCTTCCGGGGACAAAGTATGCGGTGAGTGGAGAACTCTATGAGTCAGAGAGTAACACGTGGATTCATTTGAAGAATTACGATCTGGGAGAAGTGACTACGTCAGAGGCGAAGGCACCGGTATCGCTTGTCATCAGAGAGACGGAGCTTTTGATCAACAAAGGGACGACGAAAAAGCTGGCTGTGACAGCACAGCCCGAGGAGGCAGCTGTCGGTCTGACATGGGCATCTTCTGACAAGAAGGTTGCAACGGTAGGCAGAGACGGAATGGTGACGGCACGCGAGGCCGGTGAAGCGGATATTACCGTATCCGGGGCAGCGGCGGCTGATGGAAATGAAAAAGTTTCAGCAGTTTGTCATGTGACGGTACGTGATTATGCGATCCGTGTCAAGAACGCAGACGGAAGCTATGACAGCATTTCCGGGATTTTAAGCAAGGCGCAGAAACGGACAATGGTTGTCTATGCCGGGGCGGCTGGCACGGAACTGTCAGGCGTTACATGGGCCAGCAGTAACCCGAACGCCGCGAAGATTTCCAGCGACGGACAATTAGAACCGCAGAATTACGGTAAAGCTTATATTACGGCCAAAACCGCTGACGGCATTACACTCAAAACGAGAGAAATCAATGTAGTGAATGAAATACAAGGATTTTCCATTACCAGGCCGGAAGCTGGTAACAGTAATTATCCGGCAGTCAGAACCGCAGAGGCGGCATACCAGGTGGCTGCAGGAGAGAGCTATTCTGTCGGCTGTGTGCTGTCGCCGGCATATACAGATCTGTATAGCAGCAGTATCAGCATGGCGGCCAACAGGTTTGACTGGACAGTGGACTCTGCCTCCGTCAGCGTTGATGCACCGGGGAATGGTGATCTGGCGGAGATCAGGATACCGGAAGCGGTGACCGGGCAGGTTAAAGTAACTGCGGTCATGAAAGACGAGGAGTACAAGGACAAGAACTTCACAATCACTTTACAGGTGCTCAGGAAGCCGGAAGTGGAAGCAGTTCCTGCTACCTATACATGGCTGGATTATTCCAACAAGTTGAAAGACGCAGGACTTCCGGAAAACTGGCAGTGGAAGGAGCAGGATACGCTCATCTACGAAGCAGGAACAAAAAGATTTACGGCACGTTATGTGGAAACAGGTTATTATCCGTATGAGACAGGAGTGACTGTACATGCGGAGAGGATCGGAAATACATTATCCGTAAAACAGACAGGAGCAGACGGAAAAGATTCGCCTGGCAGTTACAGTACGAGTAAGAAAGCATATATCGTAAAGAAGGAGACGCCTCTGAAGCTGAAGGCCGGTGTCTCTGCCGGAAACACACCTGCTCTTTTATATGCACAGGGAGCTTTTGCACCTGCGGCAAAAGACACGGCGAAGGTCAGCGTATCTGCGCCGGATGCGGAGGGATACAGCAGTGTCACCGCTTCTGTTAAGGGTACTTATACGGTATCGGCGGCAGTTGCTTTGAAGAAAGCGGCCTTCGAGAAGAAGAACGGCGCATATGCTTTGACAGAAGGGGCAAAAGTCAAAGATACAATGATTTCGGTGAAATTCATGGCTGTGGATAACGCGCCGATTCAGAAGATCACATTTGCTGTGGCAGAGGATTCGCCGGAGAAAGTTACGATTGCCGCAGACGGCACAATAGAATATGAGATTACGGCTGCAAATGCGGATACGAAGCAGAAGGAACGGATCATTCATTTAGATGTTACTGCTGCGGACGCAGACGGAAACCGTATAGAAAATCCCAATATCAACTATTCTGTGAGCGATACGGCTATCGTAAAGCTGAAGAAAGAAGGAACAGACAGGCTGGTACTGACAATCCCGAAAAATACGGACGGACTTGCCAGGATTGTTGCGACAGCCAAAGATGAACTTGGGTACAGCAAACAGTTTGCGGTCAGGGTAAAGGATTATACGCCCAGAGTAACAACATTCAAGACAACATTAAATGAGAACTATACCGATAGCGTAGAACTGGCGCAGATCGTGCTGCCTTATGAGAAGGATGGTAACGATGAGATCCAGAAAATCTCCCTGGTGGAGACGAACAGTAAAGAGGCGGCAGATGAGGCGGCCGGACTGGCGGTATCGATGACCGGCATATCAGGAAGGTATAAGTACAGAATATATCTGAACGTTGCGCAAAAAGACAAAATCAAGCAAACAGGGAACCTGAATTATTATCTTGCCATTACCACAAAAGCATATGGCGGGCTTGTATTTGTACCGGTACAGATTAAATTGGAAACGGGAATGCCTGCAGTGACGGTAAAGCAGAGCGGCAAGGTGAACGTATTCTATACGGACACGACGCATTTATCAGGTTATGATTCAGTGTCTATGGGAGCTGTGGAGATCTCTTCCTCTGCGCTGATCGATTCTGTAAGATGGGTGGCCGGATCAGGCAGCGAAGCGACAGCCAATACGGAGTTTGTAATTGAAGAATGGTTTTCAAGCAACTGGAAAAACGGAAAGCATTTCAAAAGATATATGATTCAACAGAACAGACCGGTTCTGGACGGCAGTAAAAAACCATCCGATGCCGCTGTGAAAGGAACTGTTTATATTCGTCTTGCAGGATATCAGGATGAGATTAAAAGTCCGTTTACAATACAGACAGTGTATAAGAAACCTAAGCTTAAGGCAGCGGATTATAAAGTCTGCCCGCCGCTGGGAGAGGTGAGTGACCACCAGTATATTTATACAAATGCAGCAAAGTCCGGTAATTATATGGCAAAAGGATCATCCACGGTATGGCGGGGATATTCCGATATAGTCTGTGCGGATCAGGAAGTGGAAGTTGTGGAGAATTCCAATGTTTCGCTCAGGTACGAGGGGACGAAGGACAAAAAGACACAACTCACACTGTACTCTGATTACTGGTATGAATCGTTAACGGTTCCGGTGAAAGTCAAAGTTGCGAAATCCAAAGTGAAGCTTTCCCCGGCATCGGTTACTTTGAATGCGGCATATCCTTCGGAGACAACGCAGACGACAGCAGCAGCGTGGGTTTATAATGCGGCTACCGGAAGTCGTGTAGATGTGTCAGATTTCAGGATAGAGGGCGCAAACGCGCAGGCGCAGCAGCTGTTGGATCAGAGCCTGCTCAACATTGACTTTATGAATTCACATTTGTCGGTGTCTGCAAACTATGCCAATGCCATGGGAAGCCGCCAGTTTAAACCCGGTAATTATAAGTATAAGCTGACACCCTGTTATGGCGATACGGAATTGAACAGTGTCACATTAGCGTAAAAGATTATTTATAAAGCTGCAGCGGTTAAAGTGAAAGCAAAAGGAACCATTGATCTGTTGAAACTGAATTCGAGTGGAAACGGTTATAGCACTTATTCCACGAATTTCGTGACAATAACACCGGCATTCCAGAATCTGGACAGTTCTTACAGTGTAACTGGCGTAAGACTGGAAGGCGCATATAAAGATCTTTTTTCAATAGAATGGTATTCAGACGGCAGTATCAGGATCATACCCGCGACCACCGGAAGACTGAAAGCGGGTAAGAATTATACATTGTCAGTGACCTATACGATTAAAGACGCCTCTGGAGAGGGCGGCGAAATGATCACGTTGACTTCCAATACCTTCAACATTAAACCGAAGCAGTCGGTTCCGAAGGTGACTTCTTCCGTAAAACAACTTACTTTATTTGCATCTGCAAAGGGAGAAAGTAAGGCCGAGACAATGTACCTGTATGTACCTCACAGTGATTATAAGAAAGGCTATTATGCGATTCAGAGTGCAAGCGGTTCACTGGATGTCAATAAGGACGGAAAAGCAGATCTGATCGTGAGTACGATGCAGACCACAGCCTCTTCCGGCAGGGCGCAGATTGCCGTGTACGTTCTGGATGCAGATGCTGTTAAGGCGTCGGCGAAGGGTACGGGCTATAAGATTCCTGTCACGGTAAGATGTGTTGGACGTGACGGTGTGAGCAAGGATGCTTCGACAACCGTGAGTGTGGTTGTGAAGAAGTAAAATATTGTAACAATCAATTCTAAACAAAAGGAAGGCAGAGATTCGAAAGAGTCTCTGTTTTTCTTTTGCTTTGCAGGCTGTTTCAATAAGAAGTACGAAATACGGCGTAAAGTGAAGCCAGGGTGGTGTAATTTCTATAACTTAATTTTCTGACTTAATTTTAAGCAGATTTTTAAATAGAAACATATTTACATCGCATCAACCAGAGAATAAAATAAAAATATCTATAAAAGTATACATCTCAAATAATGTGACTTATGAGAGGGGTGCAGAATCATGAGGTTAAAGAAAAGGCTGAGTGCCGGTATCCTGGCGGTGATGCTGATAGTTTCTTCGTTACAGATTCCGGGAGGAACTGTTCAGGCCACGGAACTGCTGGAGAACGTCAAAGAAACCGAAAGCGGTGAAACAGCCGGAATGACAGGCGGAAATCCTGTAGAGAATAAAGACGGAACTGACGAAGAAAACCAGTCGGGAGATGAGAATGACGGAAGCGGAGCAGGCGGCGGAAGTCAGGCTGGAAACGAAGGTGGAACGAATGACGGAGATCAGCCGGGCAGCGAAGCCGGAACAGATGACGGCAGCCAGTCGGACAGCGAAACCGGGGAGGACGACGGCAGTCAGGCAGGTAATGGGACTGGATCAGAGGATGAAAGCCAGCCGGGAGATCAGACGGTCGAGACGGAGAACCCGTCGGAGGAGGAAGGGGCAGATTCTTCTTTGAATGAGGACGACACCTTAAAGGATGGGGAAGAAGATGCATCCGGGCTGCCTGATCATGAAGAAAGTGATGCGCTTCAGGTTTCCGGCAATGATTTGACAGAGTCCGAAGATGAGGAATTTATCATAGAAGGTGAGCTGGCGGGTGTCTATCAGTTTGGGCAGGCACCGTCGAAACGAGGCGGACTTTCCACATATGCCGTTACGGATCAAAATAATGGCGTGGAGGAGTACATTTATCAGCAGATGCTGAAGCGGGAGACGAGCATTGATGTTTCGACATATCAGCTTCCTCGTGATGGATGGGGCGATCTGGTGAGCGGGGTGCTCAATGAACATCCGGATCTTTACTTTGTAAAGAAAGATTACAGCGCTTTTCACAATGGTACATATATAGTAAGTATTTCCGTGACCTATGATGACACATTGGATGATACGGCGTTTGGGCAAAATACAGCAGAGGCATTATCAAATGTGAGCGAATCCATGAGTGATCTGGAAAAGGTTATCATTTTACATGATTATCTTGCGGTCACTTGTGAGTATGATTATGAAAGGCTGAATAACGATACACTTCCGTCAACTTCTTATTCTGCATACGGAGTGCTTGTTAACCGCATGGCAGTCTGTGAGGGATATGCGCTTGCCTATAAATATCTTTTAAATCAGGTGGGAATTGACTGTTATATGGTTACCAGCGCGTCTATGAATCATGCATGGAATATGGTGAAACTGGATGGGCAGTATTACCAGGTAGACGTTACCTGGGATGATCCTGTCTGGGATCGGACCGGAGGGGCAGCGCACACTTATATGCTTCGCAGTGATGCGGCTTTTGATGGCCATAGTGACTGGAACGTAACAGTTGGCGGTCAGGTTGTTTCATATACTGCCACGGATACGCGTTATGATTCAGCCTTTTGGAGCAATTGTAATTCGCCCATTGTAATCATGCAGGATGAGTGCTACTACACCTTTTTTGATGAAAAGACCTACCGGGCAGGTATTCGTAAAGGCAGGCTGTCAGATATAACCGATCCGGGCACTGTGGTACAGGATATCGGGCGGTGGCCGGCATGGGATGGGTCATATTTCTGGCCGGCGGCCTTTTCCGGT
>ERZ779637.936-NODE-936-length-14770-cov-11.053007_pt1 | contig 14770 bp, 26 predicted proteins | sample MGYA00514196_ERZ779637 | MGnify/ENA primary metagenome ERZ779637 (study PRJEB29562, sample SAMEA4376700) | mouse gut metagenome | isolation source: Cecum | study: EMG produced TPA metagenomics assembly of the A DSS colitis mouse model was used to assess the...
AGTTCCTTCGCATCTACTACGGCAGAGTAAAGGAGTATTTGGCTAAATTAGAGCATCGTGGAAATTAGGGGCGTAGACTTCCGTGTCCTTGATCGATGTCAGCGGAAGAATGACCTGATACTTCTGCCGGGGCAGCGCCGCTGCCTGAAGGTGGACGGCCGCGGAGTCGCAGTCGTCCGCGAAGGATTGCAGCAGCGCCTTCTTCACGGTCGGGTTGGTGAGCGCGCAAATCTCGTCAAACTCTGCGGTCTTATCGGCAGCGGCCAATTTCAGCTGCTTCTTGATCAGACTGAGATCCTGCTTGGCCAGGAACTGGGAGGGCAGCTTGTCCGCCCACTCGCCCCAGTCGCCCTCCTCCGCCCGCTTGTTGATAAGCGAGAGCTGACGCTCCCCCTTCGCATCGGTGTACCAGCTCTGACCGCCCTTCTCCTTGATAAGGGACCCGAAGGGGTTATCCGGGTCGTCGGTGATGTTTTTTAAAACATCCAGCTTCGGAGTGCCCTTCTTTTTGTTGGTGTTGAACAGCACGTCCACACCTGGCGGGAGATCGTCGGCATAGACGGCCATGCCCTTGATGTACTTTTTGCCGTCTACCAGAATGCGCACCTGAGCGTAGTGGGAGTCACCCAGAGACAGGTCGTCCACACCGCGCCGGATCTCAATAACGCCATCCTTATCCTTGCCGCCTTCCTCGGCATAGCGAATGGCCAGCCGTTTAGAGTCCATGCTTTTGGGATAAACGAACGCTTTTTCAAACGTGTCGCCGCCATCACGGGAAACATAGTCTTTAATGGCATGGACGTTTTCAAAATTATAAATTTCCTTGTGTGCCGTGCCGGGAGGACAGAGGACCTTCAGCGTGGTCAGCTTTCCGGGGTTCGTCTGCTGCGGAACGCGGCCGCCGTAGACCTCGTACCCCTCCAGCTCCAGCATGTACAGGGCCTCCTTCAGCCGCTCCCTGGAGATGCCGAGCTCCCGTTCAACGCCGGCGCCGACGTCAATCATGCCCTTCTCACTGATCTGCTTTTTCAGGAATTCCGCCGTCTTGCCCGCCTGATTCATACGGGCCTCGGCATTTGCATTAAGCAGGGAACGGACGGAAGAGTCGTTTTTAAACCCCATTTTCCGCGCGATCTCGTTTAGGCTGTATCCTTTCTCCCTAAGCCCCTTCGCGGTTGCGACCAGATCAGACCGGCGCGCCTCACGCGCCAGACTCAGCTGTGTCCGAAATTGCCCGGAGGTAAGACCCATGGATTTCGCGATGGCGGTGTCCCCCTTCCAGGTGACGCCTTTATCGTCTGTGAAGGAGAAGTTCTGCCTGCGAAGCTCCTGCACCCGGCTGAGAAAATCGCCGCTGTGCTGGTACGGATTGTCTCCGGAGCCCCAGGGGTACCGGCCCGATCTCCGTTTAATCCCATAGTGCATCAGTTCGTCTTTCGCAATGGAGTTCATGCTTAGACCTCCTGCTCTCTGATTTTGGTGATGATTTTATCGAACAAAATGATTTTGTCGATGATGGGCGTGATCTCGTCCGCTCCTGGGGTATGGACAATAACCTCGTTGCTTTGGTACAGCCGCAGCTCCGTCTCCATGTTGGCGGGCTTGACCTTGTACTCCAAACAGAAGAGAGCGGCGTAGATCATCAGCTGCTCCATACACGCCGGCGTCACTCCAGTTTTCAGGTCGTGTATTCTGAGCAGCCCGTTTCGGAAGGAGATGGCGTCTGCCGTGCCGAAACAGTTTTCCGAATAGTATAAAATCTGCTCGGGAGCCATTTTGTAGCCGATGGCGTCGTTGACATACAGGTTTAAGGTCTTCTGGGTTCTCGGGAGCTTCTGACCCAGCCGGATGCACTGCGCGGCGAAATCGTGGAGCACCGTGCCGCGCTGGGCCGCCATGGAGCGCGCGTATGTCTCCGCCAGCTTTTCCTCGCTGTAGTTGATCCAGTGGTAATTGCTCGCGCCAAGAAACGCGTGCTGGCCTTTAAGATTTGAATGCACGTTGAAGTTCACGCAGGACTTCCTCCTTATTCTCTGGGCAGATGAAGCGGGAGAAGGACATCTCGTTCATCCGTCCGACGTAATACGCCTGGTTCGGACGCTTTTTTGCTTGTGGGCTCTTTTTGCACTCCAGAGAGGCCCAACGGTCCCGGTAGAGTATCAGCAGGTCGGGAATGCCTTGGATGTAGCTGGCATCGTTCTTCATGACGATGCAGCCTGGAAACAGGGTTTTCAATTCCCGGATGAGCTTTGCCTGAAAAGCGTTTTCGTTCGTGACAATGGCCTCCTTTCCGAAAAAGAAAAAGCGCATCATATCTTTTCTTCTCATAACAGTGCATGTTTTTTCGCGTGAACAAAATAAAAGGCAGAGAAGCCGTTACACCTCTCTGCCTCCAATAATGGCACGCCAATATCATTCGACAATCAGTTTATAATTACTCATGCCCGGTAAAAGAGAAACGATTGACTTTACAATCGCTCGCGCTTCTTTATCGGCCTCTTGAATAAAACCGCTATTTATCACTTTCTGCTCCATCACAATTTTCTGTTCACTAACCAGCTGGTTGTAATTATCAAATGTAACCTCGTTAAACAGCCCGTCCTTCGCCTCAACAACAGTGATGCTTTCCTGCGGAATGTAGTTGTCTGTGATCTTGCTTTCCGGTAAAGTTATTGTGACGATGCCGGCATCGTCATCAACGTCAACGAGAACTTCACTCAAGTCTACGCCGGCTTTGATGACACCGTTGTATGTAATCAAGAGGCTCTTTGAACTAAACGGCACCGACCATCCAAATATCCACGTTTGGTCGTTTTCCAATTTGTCAGCGTTTGTGTAAATATATTGCCGAGTCACTAGTTCCGATAGAGCGCTGATCTCTTCCTTCAACAGCTCACTGGTGACAATAGGAATGGTCTCCTTTAACAAGCGATCCTGCTCCTCCTGCTTGGCGGTCAGTCCGTCTATCACAAGGTTCTGTCTTTCAAGTAATTCCGTCTGCTGATCCAGTTTGATTTCCAGCTCCGCTTGGCGCTCGCAAGAGATTCGGTAAAGCATCCCCAAAAAAATAACGGTAATCACTGCCAGCACAGCAATAATCCATGAGGGCCTGCGAAGTATACCGTCCAAAAATTTGTTCGTATGCTTGTCAGCTACGCCGTTCATTATGAACCCTCCGTCTTTCTTTCGTATTCAGAAGTTTTGTGAGTGAAGGCCTTCACTCACACGATACGGGTACCCGTATCGTGAAACCTACTGCTTACTGTAAAATTAGTATATCATACGCCGCCTGAAAATGGAAGTCTCCGCTTGGATAAAACTGCTGCATTTTACCCGCTTTTAGGCTTCTGCCCACTTTGCCCACTTTTTTTGGCATTTTTTCATTTTTCCTCTGAAAATCACCTCCTCTCCGGTCCGATTTTTGTCAGGTGCCCAAATATTTGGGCATTTGCCCACTTTTGAAAAAATATTTGGGCAGAGATTTTCTGCCACAACGGGTCCTGAAAATGGCCCAAATTCTATCCTAGGTTAGACAGAACCTAGTCAAAATTAGGACCGTCCGTACCAATCCACACCCTCTTTTCTCACCTCCATACCCTTCCAGACCGCTTGTCCACCAGCGTAATCCGCCCCTCCAGCCTGAAACCGTACAGCTCGCACAGATCGAAAATGGCGAAGAGAATGCCGGCATTCTCTGTCAAGGTTCCGTATAGCCTTGTAAGCGGTGGGATCGTCATATCCCTCAGAATTTTTAATGCCTATCATATGTTACCTCATTTCTTTATACCACTGCTCAATGTCGATGCCGGCATCCTTTAACTTCTGTGTACAGAGCCAGACCTGATCGTCGTCCTCCAGCTCGTACCGTTTGATAAGTGCTTCCAGAGACGGATTAAAGCGGTCATAGAACTGCCGCAGTCTCTTCGGGCCGAAACCAAATTGCTCACGGAGAACCCAGAGGATCATGGCGTCGATCTCCAGAACGTGCTTGCGGTCATACTCAGCGAGTTCTTTCTGGATTTCCAGGTCCATTGCCTTCTTCTCAGCAGCAGTCAGAGACGCTCCGAATATCCTGCCATTGGTTTTCTTTATACGCATGGTCCCTCCTAATAAAAACCTGTCTAATTACAGCTGTTGTGGTAGAATTCCCCTTGAAAGGAAAGAGCCTGCGTTTCCGCAAGCCCTTTCCTGTGCTGGTTAAGTGGTCTCTTTTACTTCGGCCGGCTCTTTTGTCGGCAGACCGACGCCGGTTGCGATGTAATTTTGGCAGTCAAGAATGTCCTTATCGCTCATACCCATAGCTCTGAGCCAATCGTTCATTCTTGTGACTTCCGTAATGGTCATCTCTTCCGTCGCCTCCTCTTCAATAATATTAGAACCTTGTTCCATCGTAAAGCGCCCTCCTTTCCATAATAGAGGCTGTAGTTTGCGCGTAAAGTCAATGCCGTTTTCTTTTTCCCAGATTGGAACTAATACCCATGGCGGTGCCCGCTAAGCATGCGATTGCCAAAATAGTCAGTATAACTTTGTTAAAGCTATCGTGGGTCTCTTTTGCCGCATGCTCTCTGATTTCCATATACTTATCGGTCAGCTCGCCCATTTGCTTTAAAATTGCGAGTCTCGCCTCATCGGTCTGCGCTTTTTCCAGGCAATCGCCCAGATATTTCTGATATTCGTCCAGGGCGGCGTATGTCGCCTGGAACTTTTTGTCGCCGCTCTCCAGCTCCTTCTCGAATGCCGATATGGCTGCGGCTGACATTTGTTTACAGGTATCAAAGTACTCTGGATTTTGACTGACAATCGCCTTTGCGACATCTGCGTCCATTTCATGCAGAGTAGAAGTAAATGTCATAAGCTTCTCCTTACTGATACTCCTGAAATCCTTTGCTCCGTAAAGCGAAAGGGTCTCTAATTCTTCCGGTGTTTTGTACGTCATGATATGGTAACCTCCAAAAAATTTTGTGGAAACCATCATATCACGTTCGTATCTAAATCGTCAAGGTTTATATATGTTTCACCCGGTCCTTCTCCTCGGCGGTCTTTGCGTTATTCCAGCGATCCATGGAGCCAACCAAATATCCGGTAATGCGGCGGATACGCTCGAACGGCTGCGGAGCGAGATGCCACGTCAGCTCCACGAAATCGCCATCCACCAGAATTTCCAGCTTCTCGATTTTCTGACCGCCGGCCTTCGCCGCCACATGAGCCAGATAACGGTCAATCTCATCCTGGGCGAGAGCCCCGCCGGTCACAATTACTTCAGGCATTATACTCCTCCATAATGTTGGTTTTGGGCAAGTAAGTACGGTTCTCGATACGCCGCTCCGCTTTTCGGACATCTCCGAGCAGACGTTCCAAGGTCTTGACCGTAGCTCGGTTTTTCCTCCAGCCATGAAAGTACCGGAGAAAAAGTTTCTATGGTCTCTTTAGCCGTCCGCCGGCTTTTGCGAACCGTCCGAAGCGTCTTTACCAGCCCGGAAGTCTTTCGAGGGTTGTAAGTATCGAGCTCGACGGCATGAAGAATATCCTGGGTGGCGTCGTTTGCCTCTTTCTCGTTCTGCACGGCCATGTCATACTGCTGTTCAGCATCTCTCAGAAAGGAGAGAAAATCTTCAATGGATTTGCTGGACATTGCCTATACCTCCTTTTTTACTTGCCGCACGGCATCCATCCTGACTCTGACGGCTCGCGAGTTACGGGCCTCTTCTGGTCTGCAAAATGTATGCATTCCAGCTTTACGCGTTTAATCCAGTCGAAGGCGCGTAAATCTTTCATGGTGCGATCACCAAGACCGACTGTGAGTTTGTCAACGGCGTTCTGGGCCGCAAGGAATTCCTTAGTAAGAGAGCACACCTCACGATGGTCACAGCGGGTACATAGAGTCTCTTCGCAAACGGTATACATCAATTATTCTCCTTCTTATCCATAGCGGTATTACAAGTAATAACTTCGCTGTACGGCAGGCCCTCAATCCAGTGGCAGAGCTCCCGCCATTCGTCCAACTTGTGGTTGCGCCGGTGCTGGTAGATGTTGGACAGAACCTCGTAGTTCAGCATGACCGTCCTCTTCTGGTTGTAGCTGGAGGGAAGAAGCTGAATCATCTGCCACCAGTATTGCTTTTGGCGTTTTCCAAGCTCTTCTCGTTTTTCGAGTTCATTGAAATGGCACTTCTTGATTTCAGAGCCAGTTTCGAGGAACTTCTGGCGATAGGTGTTCAATGCGGTGACGATGGTTTGCATAAAGAACAGCGGCGTTGTTAGGTCGACCCCTCTCAAATTTAATGGATCGTGCGGATTGTCAAGGAGATGCTCGTGGGAGAAATCCTCCAACGTAAATTCCTTGGCGTCGATCTTGTGCATGGTGGAGCAGGAGTTGGCAACCGTACCAACCTTATAGGTGTCGAACTCCTTCCACCAGTAGAGCGGGGCGGTAATGTCGACGTACACCGCGATCATCCGGCGGAACTTGCCATCCACCGAACTGGCCCTGGCCAGGCGCCGCATCAGGTCGAGGTCATTGGGGCCGATCATAAAACCATTAGGTCTTTCATTCAAGAGTTTAGCAATTTCGCAATTACCACAATCACTCCAAGTCTCATCCGAAAAAGTCGGGCAGTCGTTGCACTTTGCACATAAAACGGGGCGGTAATCGCTGTCCGACTTATTCCAGCTGTTCATCGGGTTCCGCATCCCGCGGATGGTGGGCTCCAGGCCCAGAACCTCAGTCTTTTCAAATTTAATCATGATCGTCCTCCCTTTTTATTACAGTAATTTCGATGTTGGTCGAAGCATCATCAAAAATGGAGAGATGTACCTCGTTTAAGGTTCCATCCCTCCGATCTCCAGACATATTCAGAACAATACGCGAGTTGATGTAGTCGGAATTGCCCGCCAACTGCCGGTGAATTTTCTCTGCGACGGCGAACTCCTCCTCATGCGAGCTTGTTTTTATGATGATCTGCTTTTTTATCTGCAACATATTTTCGCTCCTTTGGTGTCACAATCTTTTTATACAACTCTTCGGCCTCCTTACCTGAAAAAAGCATTGATAATCTGCACGGACTCGCCGACACCTTTGCGCCCGACAATAAGTAACGCCGTGTCACCATGACCATAGTCAAAGCTGACCAATATTGCGTCCGATTTATTCACTTCTTATTCTCCTTTCTAGTCTTGCGAGAGCTGCGTTCAGATATGGCGCACTTCCCTTTTTCGTACTTAACCGGCTTATGGCTATGGAGGTTTACAGGATTTGACGTGCATTCCTCGCAGGGCTTCTCATACTCGGAGCGATCCCGGTACTTGCATGTCTTGCAATACTGGTCAAAATAGACCTCTTTATAATCGTACTGCATGGTTCTTCCCTCAGGACAGACTGAGCTTCAGTTCTTTGCCGCCAGGGAGTGCCTGCGCCATGGACTGATAAATCTGGGTGACATTCTTCAAATTGCGGTTGAAGTCATCCAGAATATCATCAAGGCAGCCGTCCAGCTTCTCCGTGGCCTCTTCCTTCGCCTTCTCCACAACCTCCTTCTTCAGTGCCTGAATATCGAGCTTGGACACCTTCTTGGCGGTTTCGTCGGCAACAGCCTTTTTGATATCGGCGTAGGCCTCGCTGACGGCGGTTTTTACCTGGCTGCCGATGTCCGACTTGACATCCTTAATAACCTTCTCCGTGGCCCGCCGCACCGCATAGGAGGTTTCCGTCTCCACAGCACGGTCCACAGCCTTCCGTACCACGGCGTCAGACAGATCCACACTGACATCCGCAGACAGATCGGCGATGGACTTGTCGATTTTGTTGCCGATATCAGTCAGCTTCTTCCTCTGGCCAAAAGCGTATCCAATGCCGAATATGCCCGTAACTACGCCTATAGCTGTAACTGCCAAATCAATTTTTGATAACATAGTTGATACTCCTTTCATTTAGCTCGGTATTTATCGCGAAGCTCTCCTAAAGGATCTTCGATTGGTTCTGTAAAACGAACATACTCTCCGTCAATATTTTCCCGCTTAACAACTTTATAATCCTGCACAAACTGGGACTGCAAGATAACCCGTATGTTTTGCAGTTCCTTTTTGATTTCAATCAGCTCTTTTAGAATTTTCATGCTGTCTCCTTTCAACATTCACCTAAAAACAACCCGGCCCTTGCCCTCCTCAGACAAAAGCCGGGTTGAATATTTGCTCACCTTCTGGCAACCTTTTCGAGAATATCCTCGCAGATAACGCCGTCTGGTGTGGGATAGTAGTTTTCATCGAGTTCTCGCAGAACCAATCTATCCGCAACGGCGTCTACGATCTCGTTCCAGTCGTCATCGGTAAGAGCGTCTTGATGTTCAAAATCATAACTGAGGCCGATCTCCCGCATTAAGGCGATCTCTTTATCCGTAAACGGCATAATTAAGCCCTCCTTTTCATGTGTTTTCTCGTTTTGCTGGAGCTTGTTGGCCAAACAGTCACTATAACGCCATTATCCGGATTGATGCAAACTGTGGCATCTTTTCCTAGGTATTGTTTGCTTCTTCTCCCGGCAACATCTGTTTTTACCTCTCCAATATACAACGATCTCTCCGCTGCGTCAAGGATATCCCTCGCGGTTACTCTGCGGCTTTCCGCCTGGTCAGCGGCGTGATCGGAAATGCTGTTCGCACGCAGGCCGTCGCGAGTTCTGACATTATAGCGCAAATATCGGTTGACCGTGGTTCCAACGGAGCCTTTGTTGTATTTCAGCTCTTCCGGCGTTCTTCGTACACCCCACTTCATACCCTTCACACCGTAGTGCATCAGCTCTTGGTCGTCCGTACCAGTCTCAGACAGTTTGAGGAGCATCTTCCGCAGAATATCCTCAACGCGCTCTCTGGTCCGCTCCTCCAGCTTCATGTACTCCCGGTGCTCATCATACCAATCAAATATCTCATCGAGATTGCCGCCGGCCCAGCTGAAGGACCACCAGTCGCAAATCATCTCGATAATATAGTTGTACGGCATCTCCAGGCAAATCTCACCCTCCTTCGGATCGTCGTTGACGAGAACCCAGTGCTGCCAGTGGTGCGGGTTCAGGTGGATATGCCGCAGCCAGGCCCGGCGGAAGTTCTGGACGCAGGCGTAGGAGCGGTTTCGTCCGTAAAAGTATGCGTCATAGGCGGCGTACTCTTCCGGATCAGACTTGGACTGGTCATGGGCCATGCCAATCTGCCAATCCAGGTCCTCCGTTTTCTCCAGAACTTCCGGGAGATTTTCTTTCAGCCAGTCAAGGCCCTTCTGGACATTGGCCTTGTGCCGCCTCAGATATTGGTCATATTCAAAGCTCATTCGTTCCCCTTTCTTTACAGCAAGTGAAAAGGGCAAAGCCGTTGCCAGCCCTGCCCTTTTCGGTTTACAGAAGATGCTTGAAGTATTTCATCGCACATGCACAGAATTCATCGTCACTAGCCAAGCCCAGCACCGCCCAATAGGAGCTGTATTTTTCGCGATCAAATTCCTCTTTTTACAACTTTACCAGCAAACCGCGTCTCATTGAACTGCTTCTTCTCTTTGAGCGCTTTGCCGATGGCGAGGTCAATGCCGCTCCTGGACTTCAGATGATAATAGTACAGATCCGTATAGGGCGTGTTGAGCCGGTCAATCCGCCCGGATGCCTGCACCATCACCTTATAGGAGTAGTTCTGAGAGTAAAATATAATTGTATCGGTCTTGATACAGTTCCAACCCTCGCAGCCGGCGGTGTACTGGACCAGATAGACCCATCCCCCGCCGTCTGGAACAGGCTGATGCTTATGGCCGTTCCATTCGGCGATTTCCGTCCCTTCCGGGTAGCCGAGGTTTTTCAAAATCGCCAGCTCGTAGTCGAAGTTGTAGAATATAATCGCTCGCGGATGCTTCTCCATCAGCTCCAGCACTGCCACGCTTCTGGACTCGTCGCTGTTGACCGCTCTCCGCAGCGCATAGCACAGCCCGCCGGCGTTCTCAATCGGCTTATTGCTCCACGGGTCCCAGCGCAAGCGAGTAATATCCCGATACTTTGTCCTGTCATAGTCGACAAGTATGTCCTCGTGGTGAGACGCCGCTTCCCGGTTAAACGCCATCGTCACCAATATACTGCCGCGAAGCCGTATCAACCGCCCCGTGTTGAGGTATCGGTCAATTTTAGGGAACTTCACACGGGGAGAATATACGATATGCTTCCGAACAAACTCGCTGCGTTTTTTGTAAAATCCGTTTGCGATAAACACCGGAATATAATCCTGCCAGGTATCCCCAGGGGTTGCGGAGAGCAGGATCCACTTGTTCGTTCTGGTGATTTTCAGAAACGATTTCACCCAGGCTCCGGAGCCAACAACGCGCTGCTCGTCAAATATAAAGAAAGCGTCCTTAACATCCACGTACTTGCCGATATTGTTCCAGGAGTCCACGACAACCTTGCTGCGATACAGGTTAGCTTCCGGATTAGTCGAAAGAAGGAAGGGCGCGAGCTCGCCCTCCCATTCCTTCGTATCCCGTTTTCGTGCTGTAGTGATGATATACAGGTCCTTTGGCGGATCGCCCATCGGAATATAATCGCCGCCCAGCAAGCTGCTCGTTTCTCCGCCTTCCTGAAGATAGTAGTAGGCCAAGGCGGTGATGGATTTGCCGCTACCGACACCTCCGCATAGGATACAGCCGTTTTTCATCCTTTTCAGAGCCTGGATCTGGTGCTCATAGAGCGATATGCTCATTTTTCCTCCTCAGTTTCTTCCATCACAAAGCCGTCCTCGATCTCCACGACATGGCCGTCCCCCTCCAAATCGGCTTTCGGTCCGCTGCTCGCCCAAAGCATCGCAATGCCCACGTCATCGCCCATGCTGACCATTCTGTAGAAGTCGTATATGGCCTTTTGGACCGTCTCTGTACATCGGATTTTTGTCGGATCGAAGGAAACTTTATCAGATAGCGTGAAATGCGCTTTTTCCGCCACCTTCTCATAGAACTGAGAAAGCGAGCAGCGGCAGTCCTCTTCCTCTAATTTGACACGGAGTCGGAAAGGCTTTTTGCCAGCTTTAGGGGCAGGTGTTTGGAAAAGCATGTCCATCCGGTGGACAAGCCGGCGCATAGCCCACACGTCCGAAAAATACATCGGTGTGAACCAATAATCATCAGGAGCGTCGCCGGCGCTCATCGGGTTTGTGAGGGAATTTCCGACCTTGATATAGGCGGCCACCCCGAGCAGCGAGAGCTGAATGTAACACATGAGCGCGACGGTCTCGTCAATATCCTGCGCCGCAACCAGAATATGATTTTGGAAATTGAGGCCGTCGTTTTCCAGCTGTCTCTTAGCGTAATGAATAGCCGATATCAAAGTCGCGCCCGCTCCGCAGCAAGGATCGTTGATGGATACATATCCATTTTCTTGGACTTGTTTGACTACGTTTTCCACTGTGATACCAGCCATCACGTCACAGATTGAATACGGCGTGAACTCCTGCTGCCGGTCCCTGTCCTGAAGACCAAGAGTCATGTACAGCTTGCCGAGGAAGTCTTGTTCGGAATTGTATTCCAGAGCCAAGACCATGTGCGCAAAGAGCGTCGGAAAGAGCTGCTGATCCAGCTTTCTGTACTTGTTGATAACCCGGAGGTAGCGGGCTTCCCTCTCATCATAATGCGCCTTATCCAGCGGGTTTGACAGCGCACAGGCCGCCATGACGATAAAGTCGCTCCATACCTCCCAACTTCGGCGCTGGCGGGTGAGCTGCTTGAAAGTCCGCAGAAATTCCTTTTCTGGGTCGATGCCGTGCAACACGGGCTCTGGTTTTTGTGTGGGGCTGCATTTCTGGAACCCAGGCACGGAGGATGGCGAAAAGGGTTGTGGAATTTGCGGCGGGGTAAACGGTTTAGGCTCAAATATAAGCCTCGATTGGACAGGGGCTATTGTGGTTCTGGGATTTGGCTTCTTGACCCTTCTTTTTCAGGCCGGAAGATATACCTTTCAGGGCAGACGAAAAGTTCACCTTTTTCATATACAGGTCTCCTTCTATCAATTCAGAAAAAATAATCGCCCACAAGGGGCGGAGATTAGAGAACCAACTGGAGTGCCGGACGAACCCCAAGAGAGAGCGCCGCGCCATCGAAGCTCGAGCCACCACTCCAGTCGACAACGGCGAAGTACGCCGCCGACTCTTTCACTTCGTTCTGGAGCCAGCCCCATTCATATTCGTCGCCCTCTCTCAAAGCGATCCGGTTCCGACGATCTTTCATCAGTTCCCACTGCTGTGCGTCATCCATCTCGTAGTAATCATCGTGGCCAAACATCTCACCGACCGTCGGGAGCCGCATGAAATCGCCGTTCTCGAACGGAACCAGGAAACTGCGGATACTGTCAAAATTGGGATCGAGAATGATGTTCTTGAACTCCGCACGAAGATCAGAGGCCCCATAGCCGCCCTTGTTCGTGTTGGTTGCATTCATCGCATAGGGCTTGTCCAAATACTGGTCAAGCAGGAAGAGCGCTGTTCTGCCTGTGACCTTCTGGCACGTGGCGGTGTACTTGCCAAGCTGGATCTGGTCCCCGATCTGAACGCTGTTGGTCTCCAGCGCCCGTTTTCTCATGATTTTCATAGCTTTTTCTCCTTTCACTTCATAGCACGTAATATATCAAGGATATCTGAGGCGACATCCCGTGCGACAGAAAACATTAAATTTTGCTTCGTATTCTCGCTGAAACAGTCGGCATAATAACTGCATTGGATGATAAATTTTTCAACGGTAATATCTGCCGATACGAATGGGTGATCTGATATAAGGTTGACGAGTTCGGCAGCCGCCCATCTTGCGTAACTGCGCTGGTTAAAGTGATATTTCGGCCACTTTCGCCCCGGTTCTGAAAGAAATTCTTGCGAGTAGGCGCAAATAGTCTTGATTTCCTGTTCATTCATGCCACATTTCCCCATAAAGCAGAAAGGAGGAGCCCCTGTCAGGACTCCTCCTCGTCTTCATTTTCTTTGTCTCGTTCGGCAAGTGCTTTTTCGATTTTCTCGTCAATCAGCTCGCTTGTCTTCTGTTCATCCACCCAGTCGTCCACTTGCTGCAACACAAATGCAATCACGGTAGTGACCATCCCAAGCAGTGCGATCGCGTTCTTCTTTTTAATTTTCAAAGCGATTACCTCCTTTCCACAACAGAACGTGTGTTTTTTGCGGACTGCTACAGGGAAACATATTCGGCTAAGGGATACGGGCTGATGATGGTAGAGATTACGCAGCATTCCATCCCATCTTCCATCTTCGTGTAACAGTTCTCGAAGTCCAGCCACATGAGACCGGACTCCATCATTTCGTCAATATACCATCCGATTTCATCGCCGCCGTCGGTCTTTTCCACTCCTAAAAAATCGAAGAACTCATTGACCGATACATAGCCGCGCAGAACCAAATTGCGGTTCAGATGGTACATGGCCGCCAGGACAGCAGGGGTTGTCGCGTGAAAATACCGCTGCGAATTAACGTCGTAAAAAAGAATTTTTTCGCTTACCTTATCCCGATCCGGCGAGTAAATCGTGCCGTCTCCGCTGATGTAGACCTCTTTGGCCATCTCCGCTTTTATTTTGGAGTCAGCGTCTTCTCCGTAGACCGTGTTGGCCGCTTTACGGTAACGCTGATAGGTCTGATTTAACAGGCCATAAGCGCTGACCATGCTGGCCTGCTGACGCTTGTTGAGCACATTGGCCCCGAAAAGGCAGGCAATCGTAGACGCGGCGACGACCACTGTGGGGATATAAACAGGGGCTGCCGCCTGTACAACCTCCTTCGTCGTCAACTCCCGCCCTTTTTGGGCAGTCTCCTCCTCCAAGAGCTTACGTGCTTTTGTTGTCGCTTTTGCCGCCATTACCGCTGTGCCGACAACCCCTACAGCAGCCGCGCATGTCAGAATAGCAGGCGATGCGCGTTTTAGCCCCCTCCAAAGTTTCTGTGTTCCTTTCATGAAAATTCTCCTTTCAAAAAGTTAAAGAGACTGTGCCGGACTCGAACCGACAGCCTCCACAGGTATGCGGCGCTCTGCCGTTTGAGCTAACTGTCTCTTCATAATACAATCTGCGTTTTTCGCGTTCTAATCCAGCCCGACGCTCTTCAATAGTTTCATAAGCTCACCGTTATCCAGGTCTACATCTACGCTTAAGTGCAGATGGGCTTTTCCATCCAAAACGCTGGCTGACGCTTCGTTAAATTGTACGCCAATATTACAGCCCAGTTTTTTGTGCAGCGCTCCCGCCACCAGCTTTGACAAAACACCCCTCATGAGTTTTGTTGTGATCTTCATTTCGTCCATTTTTGTCTCCTTTCTGACTGCGTCCGTGGAGAAGCTAAGAGACCCTGTCACAGGTCTCAAAGCCTTTTATCTTCTCTTCACCAGGCGTTTCATGATCCACATGATTAAACACACACATACGATCACATCGCCGAATATAACGATAGTCAGCGCGCCGCCCACACCAAGGGCAAACGCCAGAAATACCACCAAAGCGACTAACGTAATCAGTAGAATGATAAATAAAATCACAGCATTACGCCTCCTTTCGTAATAGAGTCTGTGTTTTTCGCGCAAAGAGAAAGAGCCCTTGCGGGCTCCTCCTCTCGGAACTTTACTCCTTATCGGTATTGGTAGTTCTATTAAAGCGATCCTGGACAAACTTCTTCAAACTCGTCCACCAGGCCGGCTCGAACCACGCGATGCAGTAGCACGCATGCGGTTTATCTCTGTTGCCAAACTTTGCGGGGCTGGTTCCTTGACGTGCTGCA
>ERZ779637.940-NODE-940-length-14688-cov-21.718376_pt1 | contig 14688 bp, 12 predicted proteins | sample MGYA00514196_ERZ779637 | MGnify/ENA primary metagenome ERZ779637 (study PRJEB29562, sample SAMEA4376700) | mouse gut metagenome | isolation source: Cecum | study: EMG produced TPA metagenomics assembly of the A DSS colitis mouse model was used to assess the...
TTTTTATCTGTAACGGTTCGGCTCGGGACTTTGCTTTGGCAAAATCCGCGAGAACATGCAAGTATAAGGAAAGGGTAGGGTAGGGTAGTGATAATGACAAGTCAGACATTGAGAGAAGCCCGTAAATATGAGGAGGCTTCGGCTAAGATGATAGCAAAGGAGGAAAGGCCGGATTTTCATCTGTCCGTGCGCACGGGCTGGCTGAACGATCCCAATGGGTTTTCGTATTATGGCGGAAAATATCATATGTTCTACCAGTATAATCCGTATAATGCCCAATGGGGACCGATGCACTGGGGACATGCGGTGAGCGACGATCTTCTGCACTGGGAATATCTTCCGGCGGCGCTGGCTCCGGATGAAGCTTATGACAGGGACGGCTGCTTCTCCGGCAGTGCGGTCACGATGGATGACGGAAGCCAGTTGCTGATGTATACCGGCGTGTTGAGAGAACGGCAAAGAGACGGCGGTTTTCGCGAAGTACAGACGCAGTGTCTGGCGGTCGGTGACGGAACGGACTACGAGAAGTATGAGAAGAATCCGGTTCTTGACGAGAAGGATCTGCCGGAAGGATGCAGCAGGAATGACTTCCGGGATCCGAAGATGTGGAGAAAAAGCGATGGAACTTACTGCTGTGCGATTGGCAGCAGACCGGCGGACGGCAGCGGGCAGATCCTTCTGTATACCAGCGAGGACGGTTTTACATGGAAGTATAAGAAGGTTCTGGCGGCAAACAATAACCGGTTCGGTAAGATGTGGGAGTGTCCCGACTTTTTTCGGCTGGATGGCAAGGGTGTCCTGCTTGTAAGCCCGCAGGATATGCTTCCGTCGGGATTTGAATACCACAACGGCAACGGGACACTGTGTCTGATCGGTGCGTATGACGAAGAGACGGATACTTTTACAGAACAGTATGACCAGTCGATCGATTACGGTATCGATTTCTATGCGCCGCAGACGGTATTGACGCCCGACGGACGAAGAGTCATGATCGGATGGATGCAGAACTGGGACACCTGCAGCATCCGATCGCAGGATGTGCGCTGGTTCGGACAGATGAGCCTGCCCCGGGAACTGTCCGTGAGGAACGGAAGACTGTATCAGAATCCTATAAGAGAACTGGAACAGATGCGTTGTAACAAAGTGGTTTATCAGAATATCTCCGTGGCGGGAAGCGTCAGCCTGGAAGGGATCAAAGGCCGGAGAATTGACATGGAACTGATCATCAGTCCGGAGGAGGGGCAGGATCTTTATCACAAGTTTGCGGTACGTTTTGCGCAGGATGACCAGTTCCGGACTTCTGTCAGCTTTCGCCCGAAAGACTCCGTACTGAAGATCGACAGGAAATTTTCCGGATCAAGACGGGCGATCATACACCAGAGACGGAGCCTGATAAACGGCGGCGACGGCAGATTAAAGCTGCGGATCATCCTTGACCGGTTCAGCGCGGAAGTGTTCGTGAACGACGGGGAGCAGGTGGTGACAGCGACGATCTATACGGATCAGACGGCGGACGGGATCTCCTTCTTTGCGGACGGCGCCGCGCGGATCGACGTGGTGAAATATGATCTGGAGGCAGGCGTATAGGAGCATCCGGACTCTTTAAATCGCCAGGAAATATACAGTACAACAACAGAGCATACAGGGCCAAAAGTCCATATGCTCTGTTTTGGTTTGCGCGCCATGGGCGCGCTCTAACGGGTGAAAAGGTGGCTGAAGTGTCTTTGCCTGTTTTTTCATATTTATTTATAGTAATTTAATTGTACTATAGGCGGAAATGGAATAAGATATGTAACAAGATATAAGGAATGCAGTACGGAGAAAGGTGTGACTATAAGTTGAATAAATTCTCTGATGAGCAATTTATTCCCGCGAGCAACGAGCCAAGTGGCTGCTTGCAGACATTTGGCGACTGCCGCGAGGGTCAAATACCCCGCTGCTCTGCAGCGCTGCAAGTTTGATACCCCGTTGCTTGCAGCGGGGTCTTTGATTCAACTGCGAGTTTGTGCCGGAGCCACAAACTCGAGATCGCAGAACCAAATTTGAAATTTGGCTCGCGGCCTTCGTAAAAGAACTGCTTCGGCATGGAGGTAAAAATGAGAGAAAAAATACAGCGTTTTATGTGGGGACGTTACGGGAGCGATCGTCTCAGTCAGGTATTGATGGTGTGTGCCCTTGTGTTGATGGTTCTTTCTTTTCCGATAGGAAGTAGCTTCTATCTGCCGGCGCTGGCGTTGATGGGATATGTGTATTTTCGCATGTTTTCCCGCAATATTGCGAAGCGGTCGGCGGAGAATCAGTGGTATCTCGCCAGAGAGATGAAAGTCAGAAGATGGTTTCAGAACAGTAAAAGGGATTTCGCCGGGCGTAAGGAGTATAAGATCTTTAAATGTCCGCATTGCGGTCAGAGGCTTCGCGTGCCCAGAGGAAAAGGGCGTATTGCGATCCGGTGCAGGAAATGCAATCATGAGTTTATCAGGAAGAGCTGAGTGCAGGAAAGGATTGACAGACTATGTTCGGGTATATCAGGATCAATAAGGCGGAGATGAAGTTCAGGGAATTTGATGTCTATCAGTCCTATTACTGCGGAATCTGCCGTGACCTGAAACGCAAATACGGCGTGGCGGGGCAGTTTTCCTTAAGCTATGATATGACCTTTGTGGCCATGCTTCTGACGGGACTGTATGAACCGGAGACGAGCACGGGAACCTGCAGGTGTATAGGGCATCCTTTGGAAAAGCATGGGACGCGGAATAATATATATACTGAATATGCGGCAGATATGAATGCGCTGTTTGCCTGTTATAAATGCCGGGACGACTGGAAGGATGAGAAGAAACTGCATCAGTTACTCTATGGCAGGGTTCTGGAGGGCAGGAGCAGGCGTCTGCAGGAAACCTACGGTGAGAAACTGCGGAGGATCGAACGTCTGATGCAGGATTTTGAGGAGACGGAGCAGCAGGAGCCGCAGACCGGGCCGGGAGCACAGGACTCCGGGTATTCCCGGCTGGATACGCTGGCCGGTTTGTTTGGTAAAGTGATGGCGGAGATCGTGACGGTGAGGGAGGATGAGTGGGCGAATCAACTGAGACGTTTCGGCTTTTTCCTTGGAAAGTTTATCTATCTTATGGATGCCTATGAGGATGTAGAGACGGATATCAGGAACGGAACGCCCAATCCTCTGAAAGGAAGATACGGTTCGCCGGACTTCGAGGAAGCATGCAGGACCATGCTCACGATGATGATGTCGGAGTGCTGCAGCGCTTTTGAGATACTGCCCATACTGGATAATGTGGAGATACTGCGCAATGTGCTGTATTCCGGCGTCTGGTGCAGATACGAGGCCATCCATGAGAAAAGGCGGAAGAAGGAACAGGATGGGCAGCAGTCTACGATGAACGGGACAGTGTGAGGGGAAGGCATGGCGGTCAGAGAATGCCGATAAGGAGCAGAACGGATGACAGATCCATACAGTATATTGGGGGTGGCGAGAGGCGCTTCCGAGGAAGAAATCAAGAAAGCATACAAAACATTGAGCCGGAAATATCATCCGGACGCCAATATCAACAATCCCAACCGGAATCAGGCGGAGGAGCGGTTTAAAGAAATTCAGGCGGCCTATCAGCAGATCATGAAGGAGAAGACTTCCGGTTACGGTGGGCACGGCTACAGCGGCGGGACGGATTCGCGGGGCAGCTACGGTGGCTTTGGTTATGGGCCATCCTGGTCTTTTGGCTATGGCGGTTTCGGGCAGAGTCAGGAAACGGGCTATGAAGAGGAGGCCCATCTTCGGGCGGCAGGCAACTATATCCGGAACGGCTATTACAGGGAGGCGCGCACGACGCTGGACAATATGGCACAGCGGGAGAGAAATGCCAGATGGTACTATTACAGCGCGGTGGCTCACTTCGGGCTTGGCAGCAACGTGGCGGCGCTGGAACATGCGAGAAGGGCGACGGCGCTGGAGCCGGATAATATCAGTTACCGCAGCCTGGTACAGCAGCTGGAGAGCGGCGGCAGCTGGTACAGACAAAGGCAGGCTTCCTACGGGTATCCGACTTTTGGCGGCGGAGATCTGTGTATGAAGCTCTGCTGTCTGGAAATGATGTGCAATCTGTGCTGTTGCGGCGGCGGATACGGCGTGCGGGGAATGGTCTGTTGCTGACCGTGTAAAGGCCGCATAAATTCTCTGATGGGCAATTTATTCCCGCGAGCAACGAGCCAAGTGGCTGCTTGCAGACATTTGGCGACTGCCGCGAGGGTCAAATACCCCGCTGCTCTGCAGCGCTGCAAGTTTGATACCCCGTTGCTTGCAGCGGGGTCTTTGATTCAACCAGGAATTTGGGATGCTTCGGCATGGCGGTAAATGTGATGATTTATGCTTGTACTTTTCTTTCTTTGTGATAGAATAGCCGTAATGTATTGTATGAAATACAGACCGGAATGACCGGCGGCAATCAGCATGAAATCTGGCAGTAATTGTCAATTCCTGCCTGTATAAATCGGAACGGATCGGAAATTCTTATTCTATAAAAAATAGAAAAGGAGAGAGAACGATGAGAGAAGACCGATTGATTGGGCCGGAACTGGCCATGAGTGCACTTGACGAGATTCCCGAAGTAAAAAGCGACGCCAGGGATATTGTGGGGCTGGTGAAAAGCAGTGGCCGCATTATAGTGCGCTGGAGCCTTTTTGATCCGGCATGATTCCGCCTGGCAGAGCAGAGAAATTGGCTTGTTGAAGCTATGGCTGAAAGGAAGACAGAGCAATGCTGAAAATTATATTCGGAGAAGTGGAAAATGCTGTTTATCATCCTCCCACCTATTTTGATAATCAATATGAGGATGAATGGATTACGGATCCTTTGGCAGTTGTGATGATCAAAGACATTGATCTTGATGGCGTTTGACAGAAGCGGCAGGATTTTCAATGCTTCTGCATGTGGAGATAACTGTGCGAAATGGATTGCGGAACTTGGTAAGAAGAGAGATCTGACCATCAATCTGCATCATGTAATGGATTTTAGCTGCGCACCGTCTTTTGAAGCGCTTATGCTTAATACCGGCGTGTTTGTTCGCAGCTATAAAGAATATCTGGAAGAAGCACTTAAAATAAAGGAGCGTTGACGCATGAAGGGCAGTTATCATATTGTCGTACAGAATAAAAGGCTTCGATATGATTTGAATATCAGGCGAAATATTACCGTCATTCGAGGAGATTTCCAGCACTGTTGGTGGAATATACGCAGGATTCATATCTCAAATACAGTAAAAGTAAGTTGAATGAAGCCTATTTACATGAAAAAATAAACAGGCAATCATGAACGTGGTGGAAGGCGTGGAATGGTGAGACAGGAGGAGATGCGACAGTATGGCAAGGACGATAGGTATCGGTAACCAGGATTTTGAGACGATCAGACGGGAAGGCTATTTCTATATTGACAAGACCGATCTGATACGCCAGTGGTGGGAAAGCGGGGATGGCGTGACGCTGATCACCAGACCGAGAAGGTTTGGAAAGACCTTGAATATGAGTATGCTGGAGAAATTCTTTTCTGTGGATTATAAGGACAGAGGGGATCTGTTTAGTGGTCTTAAGATCTGGGAAAGTGAGAAATACATAGATTTGCAGGGCACTTATCCGGTGATCTTTCTCAGTTTTGCCGGTGTCAAAGAGAGCACTTATGCGGATGCAAGGGAAAGCATGTGCAGGACCATCGAGGAGCAGTACAATAAATATGACCGTCTGCTTAACGGAGACCTGCTCAATGAGAGAGAAAAAGCGTTCTGCCGGAGCATTTCTGCGAATATGTCAGACAGCATGGCGGCGGCATCGCTGAGGGCGCTTTCTGATTTTCTCGGAAGATATTATGGAAAGAAAACGATCATTCTTCTGGATGAATATGATACACCCATGCAGGAGGCGTATGTCAATGGGTATTGGGTGGAGATGGTCGCTTTTACCAGGAGCCTGTTTAACGCGACATTTAAGACGAATCCGTATCTGGAACGCGCTGTTATGACAGGGATCACGAGGGTCAGCAAAGAGTCGATCTTTTCTGATCTGAATAATCTTGAGGTAGTGACTACAACCTCAGAGAAGTATTCCGATTGTTTCGGGTTTACAGAGAATGAGGTTTTTGCAGTATTAGAGGAATACGGTCTGGCTGATCAAAAGCAGAAGGTAAAGGACTGGTATGACGGATTCTCTTTTGGAAAAAGAAAGGATATCTACAATCCGTGGTCTATCATTAATTTTGTTGATAAGAAGAGAGTCGGTGCGTACTGGGCCAATACCAGCGCCAATCGTCTGGTGGAAAAACTGATCAGAGAGAGTAAACCGAAAGTCAAGCAGGCTTTTGAAGATCTGCTGGACGGCGGAACGCTTCATATGGAAATAGATGAACAGATCGTCTATGACCAGTTATCGGCGAAGAAGAATGCGGTCTGGAGCCTTTTTCTTGCCAGTGGTTATCTGAAAGTAGCCGGCACTGTATTTGAGGAAAGAACAGGGCGCATGTATTATGACCTGACGTTGACCAATAAAGAAGTGCATATCATGTTTGCCAATATGGTTCAGGACTGGTTTGCGTGGAATGATGATTACAATGATTTCATCAAGGCATTGCTGCTTGGAGACGTGAAAGCGATGAACCTGTATATGAACCGCGTGACAACGGAAATGTTCAGCTTCTTTGATACGGGTAAAAGCCCGCAGGGAGAACCGGAACGCTTCTACCATGGGTTTGTGTTGGGACTGATGGTGGAACTGGAGGACAGGTATGTGATCACGTCCAACAGGGAAAGCGGTTTCGGTAGATATGACGTGATGTTAGAACCCAGAAGCCTGGCGGCATTGCAGGGAAAAGACGCTGCACCGCACAACGACGTTCTGCCAGATGCCATTATCATAGAGTTTAAGGTACAGGACACGGAGGAGACAGAACTGACTGAAACAGTACGCAGCGCCTTAAAACAGATCGAGGAGCGGGATTATCAGGCATCGCTGATCGCAAGAGGGATTCCGGAAGAACGGATCCGGAAGTATGGTTTTGCTTTCTGCGGCAAGAGAGTGCTGATAGCACAACAGGCTCCGGCGTGTCTTCAATAATGCATAAGATACGCTTCTGTCTAAGTTCTTTCCACACAATGAATGACGGGATCGTCAACCAGTTTGACGGCTGTTGTTGGCTGTTCAATACAGAGATCATGAAGAGGGCACTGCAGATTATGCAGTGCCCTTTAAGGCATCTTGTACGCTTTTAAACTGGAGGTAACCGTAGATTGGTACCTCCATCATCTGCTCCGCCCCCAGATCTGTTCATAGAAATCTGTAAAGGACATCTGTTCCGGCACGGGATTTTGCATATTCTGCAGCTGGTCCAACGTCTCGATTGCTGTCGTGGCTCTAGTACTCCGTACTTGAGTGCGGAGTACTAGTCCACCGCCTTGATCCTCTCCACAAGCGACAGCTTCTTTGTGTAGCGCACTGCGCAGACGGAGAACACCGCCTGGACAAGCAGGAGGGCGGCGGCAAACAGCGTCACCTGCAGAACCGGGAAGTGATAGGTGACTTTCCCGAACAGACCCAGCTGATCGAAGCTGCGGCAGATTAAGATACTGCACACCGTTCCCAGCGTGAGGGTGGCCGACAGTGTGATGCCTATATAGTACAGGCATTCATAGGAGAGCATGGCGGAGAGCTGTCTGTTGCTCATGCCCACGGATTGGAAGATGCCGAATTCCTGCTGGCGGGCCAGAAGGTTTGTGATCAAAGTGTTGGCAAGGTTGATCAGTGAGAAGAGGAATACAAAGATCAGGATCCCGTAATACTTTCTCATTTCGTCCCGCAGGCTGACTTTGATCTCGGCCGTCCTGTCGCCCAGTACGGAGATCGTAATATTGTCGCTTGTCACGGTGTCGAATACGGCCTGCCGCAGCTGTTCGCTGTCCTTTTTCGTATGCAGATTGAGGGCAGTGGTAAAGTCGTCGATCTCCGGATAGAGGACTGCCAGTTCTTCCGTGGGCAGGATGAAGAAGCAGCTGGGGCCGATCTGGGGGTGTTTCACGATTCCCTGCACGGTATAAGTCTTCGTCTGCCCGTTGTAGGACTCGAGGGTAACGGTATCGCCCGGCTGATACTCCGTGTGGTAGACGGTCTTTAAGGTGCTGCCGCCGGGGCTGACCAGAATACCGTTCTCATGAAGCAGCCGCCCATGATCCACAAAGCCGTCCAGGATCATGTCTTCGGTGAAAAGCGCCGTCATCTGTTCTTCGTCAAATCCGGTCACATGAAAAGGCTCCTCTTTCAGGATTTCCGGTATCTGTACGCAGGCCTGATCATAAGTGGTGATATAGTCTATATCGGGGAGCGCGGACAGCTTTTCCTGTAAAGCCCGGCCCAGAGGATTTTCCTGCTGGAGTTTTGGCACATCGGAACCGCTGAAGTCTTTGTGCGGACCAAGATCCAGCAGATAGGCGCTGCGATCGCCAAATTGCGAAAGCGCCATGTCATCTGCGTCGATGGAATCCGCATAGGCGGAGACGCAGAGCAGTAAAATGCCGGTCAGGCTAAGGGACAGAGAGGTCACGAAAGCCTTCTTGCGGCTGCGGGAAAAGTTCATGCGCGCCAGACGGGGCAGCGTCAGAGGGCGGGGAGTATGCCTGGGAATCCTGCACTCCTGCTGTTGGGAATAGACGGTATTCCTTATGGCTTCGATGGCGGATACCTTGCCGGCAAGCTGCAGCGGCTTCCTGGCCGCCACCAGGACCATGATATAGGTCAGCACGGAGATAACCGCCGCAAATCTGAGATTGTCTGCCCATGCCCAGTAACCGGGCATCAGGATCAGGGTAATGGCTGCCGCCGCGATCAGTCCCGGAGGGATGGAGACAGCAGTTAGAAGACGCTGTTCCCTTTTTACCACGCTTCGTAATTGCGCGGGCGTTGCGCCGAGCACTTTCAGGCGGCCATATTCCCGCATCTTTCCCATCACGGAGATGTAGAAGATGTTGTAGATCACTACTGCACAGATCAGAGCGATCACGGCCGACAGCAGATAAGCCTCCATATCGCTGCCAAGATAGAGTTCCATGGCCTCAAAATAGTTGGAGCTGAAAAAAGTCCTCTCCTCAGAGACGCCCATCTTCCGGAAAAAGGCGTTGATATCGGCCCGCAGCTGCTCTACATCTCCGGGCTGCTCCTGAATAAAACGAAATCGCAGTTCATATGGGTTTTCGGAATGGCCTGCAAGTGCAAGGGCAGCAGCTTCCGAGAGCCAGCAGGTGAACTCCCGGCTGATGTTTTCCTTTTCCAGAATACCGGCGATCGTGTAGGTGGATTCACCCTGCCCCAGGTCAAGCGTGATAGTCTGGCCCGGCTCGGCCGGCAGATCGAAGTGCTCCAGAAAAGCGCGCTCGATGCAAAGTTCCGTGTCCGTCTGCGGATAGGCGCCGGTTATCTGGCCGGATTTCATCAAGTCGATCATCCCAGGATCCACGAAAGCAAGCGACAGGTTGCTGTCCCCGCAGCGGATTCTGGGGCCGTCAACGGTGTATCCCCATTTTTCAAATTTGCCGGTATCGGCCAGCTGCCGGATCTCTTCCAGTGTACCGATACAGCCGGCCTGATAATGTCCCTGAATATCTTCTCTTGTCTGCATCTTTCTGGCGGACTGGATAAAACCCAGCATTCCCATAAGACAGACGGCAAGAGAGATCGTAAGAATGATGAAAAGGCTCCGACGTCGATCAGCCTGCATACTGCGGCATGCCAGCCGCCTGATCACTTTTCTCGTATCGTTTTCAAATGCTAATGTCATGGCTATGCTCACTCCTTTCCGACAATACGGCCGTCCTCGATGCGTATGATCCGGTCGGTAAGCTGGGCAATGCTGTCGTTGTGGGTGATCATGACGATAGTCTGATGCAGTTCGTGACTGGTTCGCTGCAGAAGCCCCAGCACGTCAGCGCTGGTACGGCTGTCGAGATTTCCCGTAGGCTCGTCGGCCAACACGATGGCAGGTTTGGCTACAAGCGCGCGGGCAATGGCGACACGCTGCTGCTGACCGCCGGAAAGGTTGTTTGGCATATTGTAGAGCTTATCCGTCAGTCCAAGCATGGAGATAACGTCTTTCATGAACTTTTCATCTGCGGTGTCGCCGTCCAGTTCCACCGGCAGAACGATGTTCTCGTACACATTTAAGATGGGAGAAAGATTATAATTCTGGAAAATAAAGCCGATATTGCGGCGGCGAAAGATGGTCAACCGTTCCTCATCCATATCCGCCAGCTCTTTATCCCGCACGCGGACGGAGCCGGAGGTTGGTATGTCCAGACCGCCCATCATATTGAGAAGCGTGGATTTGCCGCTGCCGGAGGTGCCTACTACCGCTACGAACTCTCCCTCCTCCACGGAAAAAGTCACGCCGTCAAGGGCGCGGGTGATGTTCGGTTCGGTGCCGTAATACTTTTTCAAATCTGTTGTCTGTAGAATGCTCATGGGATTACCTGCCTTTCTGATGTAATATCAAGCTTTGTCTGTTTTGGTATATCATAAGGCGAGAATGTTGCAGAATTATCCTGAATATGAAAAAAAGTCCCTCAAATTGTTTCAATTTTAGGACATTTTCATATAATTTATTCCCGCGAGCAACGAGCCAAGTGGCTGCTTGCAGCGGGGGCCTTGATTCCCGTGACGCTTCGGAATAGAGGAAAAAGAAGAGGTCATGTCTTCGGCAGATATACGGAAAAGACAGAACCCTCGCCGACAGTGGAGGAGAGTTTGATAAAACCGCCCTGCATGGTGATGATCTCACGGGCCAGATAGAGACCGATGCCGATGCCTTCTACGCCGTGCACCGCTTCTTCACGATAGAAGCGTTTGAAGACCGCCGCCTGTTTGCTTTCGGGAATGCCCCGGCCCGTGTCGGCTACGTCGATGCGCAGAAACATCTCAAGATTGTGCACCGTTACCTGAATCCGGCCGCCGGCGGGCGTGTATTTCACTGCATTGTCCAGAAGATTATAGACAGCTTCCGCCGTCCAGCGGCTGTCGTGAAAAAGGTTTATTCCTTCCGGGCAAGCTACGTCCAGTTCAATCTGCTTCTTTTCCAGCGGAACAAGAATACCGTTGATGGCGTCAGTCAGGGTATCGGCGACAGGAACCTGCTTTTTCTCCAGCGTGATCACGCCGGCCTCCAGACGGGAGGTTTTCACCATGGCCTGAATAAGGAAATCCAGTTTATCCAGCTGGCTGACGGAGGTCTGGAGAAAATCCCGCTGTTGATCCGCCGGCATATCGCGGGTCAGCAGGGTGTCGTTGATTATCTTGAGATTTGCGATGGGGGTCCTGGTCTGATGGGAGATGTCGGACATAAGAGACTGCAGTCTGGCTTTTTCCTCGGCAGTCTGGCGTCTGGTCTTTAACATGATATTATAGAGCCGGTCCAGCCGGTGGCTGATACGGGACAGAGAGGTTTCCGCGTCGAAATCTACGGGCGGCCTGTCGCTGCCGTCCATCATGCCGTTGAGCGTTTGACAGAGGCTGTTTGTGAAATCAGCCAGTTTGCTTTGCAGAAATATCAAAAGCGCTGTGCCCCATGCAAAATTGACAGCCGTCAGAACAACGCCGCACATGACGGTCACAGGATTGCCGGTTTTCAGATAGAAAAGGACAAGCAACAGGGCGGAAGAAAGAACAGCGCCGCTTATCACTGCCAGCAGGAACTTACGTATCGGGAAGTTGTGAAGTTGCATTTCTTTGACCAGGCCTTTCTTTGTTCAGACTGTGTGCAGCAGTATTGCCGCCGATCCATTGATACCCCATGCCGTATGCGGTCTTTATATACTTATGTCCGTCCACTTCGATCTTCTTGCGGATACGACTGATTATGGTGGTGAGAGTATGTTCGTCAACGAAATCGCCCTCCACATCCCACAGCCTATTGAGCATCTGCGTTTTGGTCAGGATCAGCCGGTTGTTTTTGACGAAGAGGTGCAGGGTGCGGTATTCCTTTGGGGTAAAATCTATGGGACTGCCGCCCAGCGTGGCGGACTGCTCGGAGAAATCGATCCGCAGAAAGCCGTCCTCATATAGGTCATGATGCGGGTTGCGCTGTTCCAGGGCGTCTAGTACGGCCGCAATCTTCCTGCACAGCACCGCCACGGAAAAAGGTTTGGTGATATAATCCGCGCCGCCGGCTTCATAGCCCCGTAGCATATCGCTTTCCCTGTCGTTGGCGGTGAGAAAGATGATGTAAGTCTCGGGGGAGCGTTCCTTGATCTTAGTGCACAGGTCGAATCCGCTGCCGTCCGGTAGATTGACATCCAGCAGCGCCAGATGGAAGCCCTCCTGCAGAAGGGTTTCCGCCATGGCGCAGGAGTAGGCGGAAGCTGTTTCATAGCCCTCCGAGACAAGGTTATAGGACAGGGTTTTGTTTAGTATGGTGTCGTCTTCGACGATCAGGATTTTCTTCATGGAGCCTCGTTTCCGTGCAGTTCTTACGGCATGAAATGTTCTGCGATAACCGATTTTGCTTTATCTATATTTTAATCCGACAACCTGAGAAGGTCAATCAAAAGTAAACCCCGATCATGTTCAGTCTGCCGCCTGGAGGAATATGCCCAGCTTCTGTCTGACCCCGGCGACGGTAACCCGGTAAACTCCGTAGATAACCATGCTAAGCGCCGCTTCGATTCCCAGGCATGCCCCCAGCGACACGATCTCGCTGTACACGAGCTGCCCGTCATTGCCGTACAACAGCAGGATAAAAAACAGGTAGATGGCGACCAGCGCCACCATAGCCGGCACCTTGAAGACACTGCCGCACTGGCTTCTCACTTCCCTGTCCAGGAAAACGGGAGATGCTCCCAGTTTCTTTAGATCGTCGAAGATGTAACGGTTGTTTAAGGCGATGGTCTGACAGCGGGTATAACAGATGATCAGAACCGTCAGGATGCATACGATGAAAATAAACAGGAACATCATCAAAAATACGGACGAGGACAGCAGGAAATCGTTTATGCTTAAAATACGGAACCGGGGTATATATTCCCAGTTCTGGCGAAAGGTGAGGGAATCTGCTTCGGCCGGGTCAATACGCATCATGGGATCGGACGCCTGCCAGTCTGCGATACCCTGCTCTTCGGCCCTGATGGTGGTGATCCGATCGTGGTATACGGCAGTAAAGCAATTTTCATCAAAGCAGGAAACCATGTGGTGAAAAAGGGCGTCGGCGAAGGGATAGCTGTCTTTGCCGTCCACATTAAAGGATACGATCCTGCCTTTCCAGTCATCGGTCAGGCCTTCCGAGAGCAGTGCGTAATTCGTATTGTCCACTACACAATAGCCGCGCATGTCCGTCATCAGGTCGTAATGGAGAAGACCCGCATATTGGGTGGAGATCTGTGTGCGTGTGACCATATTGGTGATGTGTTTCGCGCTGCTGATTATGGAGAGGGCTGTTTCCTCCTGATTGGTGATACACAGGTAAGTGTCGGGGAGGACATCTATATTTTCGCCGGTGAGCGTGTTCCACGTGTCTTCGGAGATGACTCTTTTTTCTATGCATATGGGGATGTATTCATCATGCCAGTGTTTGCCGTCTTCCTCCATTATGCTGGAGAAGGCGCCAAATGCCAGCGTGATATAGTCGAATTCGCCCCAGTCTTTTAAGGACAGGCCGTATTCCTCGGCGAGCGTTTCTATGGCCTCCCTGTCAGGCAAGGTCTGGTCGGCCCGGTAGTGATAGAAATAATCGTAGGGCTGGGCATGATATTCCATGATCGTGCCGATGGACAGGATGGGGACATAGAAGATGCCGAAACAGGCGCTGGCAATCAGCAGCGTAACGACAATCATATTGTTTACGGTCTGTTTTCCCTGAAATTTCATCATGCTCCGGGCGATGATATTCTTGTAGGGAGCATGCTTACGGCGTCCAAACCCGTGGACCACGGCATGGAGCATGATCATATAAAGCCCTGCAAATGCCGGCGCATAGAGGAGGTTCATCCAGACAGGCGGCAGAGCCTGAACCTTATAATAATAGAAAATGGGCGTGCAGTATCCCAGAAGAAGCCCGGCCGCAAGAAGGATACAACCCGCCGGCGCGCACCATTTTCCGAGCTCCTTTACGGGTTCGTTGATGTGCTCCTCCCGGATGACCTCCATGATATTGGTTCTGCGCAGATAGTGCCAGGCGAGGATACAGGAAAAAGCGGCCACCGTCAGCAGAAATGCAAAGGAGATCAGCAGGCATACGGGATCAAAGGAAAGTCTCATATCCGAGCTGTCAATGAGGAGCAGCCGGAAGAGCGACCAGATGATCCAGATAAAAGGAAATCCGGCCAGAATGCCCGCCGTGCAGGAGAAGCCGCTTAAGAACAGAACTTCCCGGAATAAGCCCGGCATCAGCCTCTGCCTGGAAGCGCCCAGCGCCATCAGGATGCCCAGCTGTCTTGATTTATGCCGGAAAAAGAGGCCGGCGGCATAGATGGCAAACACAACGCAGCCGATCAATGTCAATATAAAGATAGCATTCATCTGCTTGCGGCTGTCCCCGCCCGGCGGAAAAGTGGTCTGTACCGTCGGCGACAGCATCATGCCCGAATAGGCGGAAATGATCATCAAAGCGGTAAAATTACAGAACAGATACAGATGCGCGTGCTTCCGGTCCGCCCGCTGCAG
>ERZ779637.942-NODE-942-length-14662-cov-12.439036_pt1 | contig 14662 bp, 13 predicted proteins | sample MGYA00514196_ERZ779637 | MGnify/ENA primary metagenome ERZ779637 (study PRJEB29562, sample SAMEA4376700) | mouse gut metagenome | isolation source: Cecum | study: EMG produced TPA metagenomics assembly of the A DSS colitis mouse model was used to assess the...
GCGTTTTGACGAGAAATGAATATACAAACGAACCCAATGTAGATTTGACAACCATTGCGAAGCCTGGAGACACCATGGAGGTGAAGGTACTCAAGGTGAACGACGGAGAGGGACAGGTTCTTCTCACGTACAAGCGTCTTGCGGCAGACAGAGGAAACAAGCGCATCGAGGAAGCATACGAGAACAGAGAAGTACTTACGGCTAAGGTGGTACAGGTGCTGGACGGCGGCTTAAGCGTTGTTGTGGAAGAGGTAAGAATTTTTATTCCGGCAAGCCTTGTATCCGATACGTATGAGAAGGATTTGAACAAGTACGCAGGTCAGGAAATCCAGTTCGTGATCAGTGAGTACAATCCGAAGAGAAGAAGATACATCGGTGACAGAAAGCAGCTCATCCTTGAGGAGAAGGCAGAGATGCAGAAGAAGCTCTTCGAGACGATCAAGATTGGCGATACCGTAGAAGGCACGGTTAAGAATGTGACTGACTTCGGTGCGTTCATCGATCTGGGCGGCTGCGACGGTCTGCTTCACATTTCCGAGATGTCCTGGGGCAGAGTGGAGAACCCGAAGAAGGTATTTAAGGTTGGCGATGTGGTGAAGGTGCTGATTAAGGATATTTCCGGCACGAAGATTGCGCTTAGCCTTAAGTTTGAAGACCAGAATCCTTGGAAGGATGCGGCAAGCAAGTATGCGGTAGGCACAGAGGTGACCGGCCGTGTGGCCCGCATGACGGATTTCGGCGCATTTATCGAGTTGGAGCCGGGTATTGACGCGCTGCTTCATGTGTCCCAGATTTCCAAAGAACATATTGATAAGCCCTCCGATGTACTTAAGAGCGGCGAGGAAGTGACGGCGAAGGTCGTGGATTTCAATGAGGCGGACAAGAAGATCAGCCTGAGCATCAAGGCGATGTTTGCACCGGAGCCCAAGACGGAGAAAGCTGTGGATGAGGACGTTGTTTCCGTAGATATCGACGCAGTGATCGCGGAGGAGGACGCGGCAGAGTAAGACTAAGACATAGTAGGCATAAACATTTCATACAGAGAATGTCGTTTTTTGGCATTCTCTTATGTGAAGCATGAAAACACTTAGCGAGGTTTATTCGAGCTTAGTGTTTTCCTTCACATTTTTCATAATAAACAAAGGCGGTGGGAATCCATGGCATATGACTATGAATACTTTAAGAAAGCGGTTTATGACCTTACCAAAATTGATCTGAACGCTTACAAGGAAAAGCAGATGAAGCGCCGGATTGACACGCTGATCTCCAAGAATAAAGTTGTCGGATATGACAATTACGTTAATGTGCTTAAGACTGATACAGCCAGATTTGAGGAGTTTGTAAATTACCTCACAATCAATGTGTCCGAATTTTACAGAAACGTAGATCAGTGGCAGCTTTTGGACAAGGATATTTTTCCTGAGCTGATTCAGCGTTACGGCAAGAATTTGAAGATTTGGAGTGCGGCATGTTCCACCGGCGATGAGCCTTATTCTCTTGTGATGGCGTTGTCCAGACATGTGCCGATTAATCAGATCAAGATTTACGCGACGGATCTGGATAAGCAGGTGATCGCGAAGGCGAAGGTGGGGCTGTACGCGGAGAAGAGTCTGGCAGGTGTGCCGGCAGACCTGAAGAAGAAGTTCTTTACGAAGGTCGGGCCTTCCTATCAGATTTCCGATGAGATTAAAAACAGGGTAGAATTTAAGGAACATAATCTGTTAAAGGATACATACCCTACTGATTTCCATTTGATCGTCTGCCGTAATGTGCTGATTTACTTTACGGAGGAGGCAAAGGACGAGGTGTTCCGCAAGTTCCAGAAGAGTTTGAGACCGGGCGGTTATCTGTTTATAGGCAGCACGGAGCAGATCATCAACCATAAGGATGTGGGATTTGAGCGGAAGAATTCGTTTTTCTACCAGAGACCAATGTGAGAAGAACTTCTAGGGAAGCGCTGATTAAATCAGCACTTCCTTAGAGCCTCCGGCGGATGCACACGGATTTGCAAAGGAATGTGCCGCTTCGCGGCGCAAATCCGGTGCGGGAAACGCTTTAATCAGCGTTTCCCTAGCCACTCGCAGCAAAGGCTGTATCGCAAAGTCAGCATAGCTGACTTGGAAGTTCTAAGTCTCACATCAGAGAATGCCTAAATACGGCATTCTCAGCATAGATTCAAATTTCAAAAATGGAAAAATAGGGCAGCGATTCGTCGTTGCCCTTTTGGTGATTTTACCAGTATGTTTTCGCCATCTTTCCCAATAAATACTGCGCGTAGCGGGAGAAGAGCTCCCTGTCGGTTTTGCGCTCGTCCGTGAGTTCAAAGAAGAGCTCATGGCTCTTATAGTCCCGTTTGAAGAACGGTTCTACCAGAATATCCCATTGGGGAAGGAAGAGGCCGTATTTGCGCGTGTAGCAGGTGGCGGCGGTCGCCTGGGTGCGGTGCGACGGATCCACGAAGGAGGACACCGACTTGTGAAGGGCGATATCTTCCTCCGGCAGATAATAGTAGTCTTTATAGCTTGCGTAGAAATATTTCATTTCTTCTTCGTAGAGCGGCACTTTCAGGATGCCCTCGCCCTTTTCCCCGCTGAAATAACAGCCGTTTGCCAGATTGGAGAGGGAGAAGGGAAGCGGGGTAGGGAGCGCCAGCTTCATCAGCACTTCCTGTTTTTCCTGACCATGATAGTCAATATAGCTGTTGGCCTGTACCTTCTTTGCGCGGATATTTCCGTTAAAGAGATCATAAAATGCCAGAAGGGGAAGGAGCTGCAGCATCCCACGGATATCGTCGCTGTTGTGCAAAAGCAGCAGAGAGCGGGCGTCGGGGGAAGGATTTTCCACATAATTCCGATATACCTCAATCAGCTCACCGCCGTGAAAGCGGTCTTCCCTGTTGATGCCCAGAAGCGTCTCCAGCGTTTTCTGTTTGCAGTTGGGCACATGGAGAAACGCCTTGTAGGGGGAAATGCGCTTATACAAGTCGGTTCCCTCAAAATCGTCGAAAGTGTGCGGCAGCCTGTGCTGCTCGCATTTCTGCAGCAGATAGGGCAGGTCAAAGTTATTGCCGTTGAAGTGAATCAAGTGGGTGAAGGAGGAAGCAAAATCGAAAAACGCGTTAAGAGCCGCGGCCTCCTCCGAGGGTGTCTCGCAAAACCACTGTCTGATCTGCCAGTTCCCGTCCCTGTAAAACGCCGCTCCGATCAGGTAGAGAGAGGAGCTTTTCGCAGTGAAGCCCGTGGTTTCGATGTCTACAAACAAAAACTGATCGAGGGCCGCGATGCGCGTAAGCGGATAGTTGATTGTGAAAGATTCCAGAATGTGGTTTTCTATTTGCATAAAATTCCTCCGCATCAAAATCTAAAATATATCTGATGACAGTTTAGCACATTTTTTGAATTAGCAGTAGTTTTTTTCGTCGAAAAATAGTATATTTATTATAGCAGTTCCATCGGACTTAAGGTGCGGACTGAATGGGAAAGGAGCAAGGGTTACAGGTATGGCTAAATTAACATTTAACGGCGGCATACATCCCTACGACGGGAAGGATCTGTCAAAGGATAAGCCCATCAAGGCGGTGCTGCCCAAGGGAGATCTGGTGTACCCGCTGTCCCAGCATATCGGTGCGCCCGCTAAACCGATCGTGGAGAAGGGCGACCGGGTTCTGACAGGGCAGAAGATTGCGGAGGCGGGCGGTTTTGTTTCCGCGCCTATTTACGCGACGGTATCGGGTACGGTGAAGGCGATTGAGCCGCGGCGTGTGGTAACGGGCGACAGCGTGATGAGCATTATTATTGAAAATGACGGGCTTTACGAGGAAGTGGAGTATCCGGAGCGGAAGCCTCTCGAGGAGATGACGAGAGAGGAGATTATCGAGTGTGTGAAGGAAGCGGGCATCGTCGGTATGGGCGGCGCAGGTTTCCCCACGTTCATCAAGCTTTCTCCCAAGGAGCCGGAAAAGATTGATTATGTGATCGCGAACTGTGCGGAGTGCGAACCTTATCTGACTTCCGATTATCGCAGGATGCTGGAAGAACCGGAGAAGCTTGTGGGTGGACTTAAGGTTTCTCTGCAGTTGTTTGAGAACGCAAGGGGCATTTTGGCGGTGGAGGATAACAAGCCGGACTGTATTGAAAAATTGAAGGAACTGGTAAAAGATGAGCCGCGCATCAGCGTGAAGGAGCTGAAAACCAAGTATCCTCAGGGCGCGGAGCGGCAGATTATTTACGCAACCACGGGAAGAGCCATCAATTCTTCCATGCTTCCCGCAGATGCGGGCTGTGTGGTGAACAATGTGGACACGGTGGTAGCGATCTATCATGCGGTGATCGAAGGGAAGCCTTTGATGAACCGTATTGTTACGGTGACAGGTGACGCGATTGCCAATCCGCAGAATTTCATCGTGCGGATCGGCACGAATTACCATGAGCTGGTGGAGGAGGCGGGCGGATTCAAACAGGAGCCTGTCAAGATCGTGTCCGGCGGCCCTATGATGGGCTTTGCCCTTTTCGGGCTGGATGTGCCGACCACCAAGACGGCTTCGGCGCTCCTGTGTCTCACGGAGGATGAGGTGTCCCGCATGGAGCCCTCCGCCTGCATTAACTGCGGACGGTGTGTGGAAGTCTGCCCGGGGCGGGTGGTGCCCAAGCTGTTGGCGGTTGCCGCAGCCAACGGGGACGAGGAGACATTCCTTGCCAATGACGGCATGGAGTGCTGCGAATGCGGCTGCTGCAGTTTCGTCTGCCCGGCCAAGCGGCACCTGACCCAAAATATAAAATCCATGCGCAAGCTCCTGCTTGCAAAAAAGAAGAAATAACAAGACGAAGTAACTTTTTAGTACAGGTTGAGGCATTGACTGCCGGGACCGTAAGAATAGGATACGAATGTACTGAGCAAGTTACGACGAAAGGAGCATAGACTGTAAAGATGAGTGATTTAATGAAAGTGTCTTCCAACCCTCATGTCAGATCAAAGTCCACCACTGCGAGCATCATGCTGACCGTGGTGATCGCCCTTCTTCCGGCGGCGGGATTTGGCATTTATAACTTCGGGCCGAAGGCGCTGCTGTTGATTCTGGTGACGGTGGCTTCCACGGTGGCGACGGAGTTTGCGTTTGAGAAGATCTGTAAGAAAAAGATAACCATAGGAGATTATTCCGCGGTGGTGACGGGACTGCTTCTGGCGCTCAATCTGCCGGTGTCCGCACCGTGGTGGATCGGTGTGGTTGGCGGCGTGTTCGCCATTCTGGTAGTTAAGATGCTGTTTGGCGGCATCGGACAGAACTTTATGAACCCGGCGCTGGGCGCGCGGTGTTTCCTGCTGATTTCTTTTACGTCCATCATGACGAATTTCGACTGTGACGCGTATACGGGGGCGACGCCCCTCGCCGCTTTGAAGAGCGGGGAATCCGTCAATATTCTGAATATGGTGATCGGCCGCACGGCGGGTACTATTGGAGAGACATCCATGATCGCCATTGTGATCGGCGCCTGCATTCTGATTTTGTTCGGTATCATTGATCTGCGGATTCCGGGCACCTACATTGTGACGCTGGCGGTCTTTGTGACGCTGTTCGGCGGCCGGGGCTTTAACTGGCCTTACATATCCGCCCATCTTTCAGGCGGCGGTCTGATGCTCGGCGCATTCTTTATGGCGACGGACTATGTGACCAGACCGATCACGAAAAAAGGGCAGTATGTATACGGCGTACTGCTTGGCGTTTTGACGGGGATTTTCCGTATCTTCGGTCCCTCCGCGGAGGGTGTGTCCTACGCCATCATCATCGGCAACCTCTTAGTGCCGCTGATTGAGAAGGTCACTCTTCCGAAAGCGTTTGGTAAAGGAGGAGAGAAGGCATGAAAGAGATGATGAAAAATACGGGGATTCTGCTGGTGATCACGCTAATTGCAGGTCTCCTTCTCGGTCTGGTTTATCAGGTGACGAAAGCCCCCATTGCCGAGCAGGAAGCGAAGGCGAAACAGGAGGCGTGTCAGGAAGTGTTTGCGGATGCGGTGTCCTTTGAGGCGGTGGAGCTTGCGGCTGTGGATGAGAGCACATGGAGCGGCGAGGGATACGGACAGGAGAGTGTGGATGAAGTGATGGCGGCGAAGGACAGTGCGGGAAGCACGCTCGGCTATGTGATTACGGTGACCACAAAGGAAGGCTACGGCGGGGATATTCAGTTTACGATGGGCATCCGCAGCGACGGTACCGTGAACGGCATTTCTTTACTTGCCATATCCGAGACGGCGGGGCTTGGCATGAGGGCCGAGGAGGTTCTGAAACCGCAGTTTGCGGGGAAAAATGTGGAAAAATTTGCGTATACAAAGAGCGGCGCGGCGGCGGACAGTGAGATTGACGCCATTTCCGGCGCAACCATAACAACGAATGCGGTGACCAATGGGGTCAACGCAGGATTATACTATTTCCGGACAGTGTTGGGAGGAGGTGACGGACAATGAGTCAGATTGATGAAAAGGGAATGAAAAAGGAAAATCCGGTGACAGAGCGGTTGGTAAACGGTATCGTGAAAGAGAATCCGACCTTTGTCCTGATGCTGGGCATGTGTCCCACGCTGGCGGTGACCACCTCGGCAATCAACGGTCTGGGCATGGGGCTGACCACCATGGTAGTGCTTGCCTTAAGCAATGTATTTATTTCTCTGCTCCGGGGAATCATTCCGGATAAGGTGAGAATCCCGGCTTTTATCGTGATTATCGCTTCGTTTGTGACGATGGTGGAGCTGCTTTTACAGGGATTTATTCCGTTTCTCTATGACGCGCTTGGCATTTACATACCGCTGATCGTGGTAAATTGTATCATCCTCGGGCGTGCGGAGGCGTATGCCTACAAAAATCCCGTGATTCCGTCGCTGTTTGACGGCATCGGCATGGGACTCGGCTTTTCCGTAGCGCTGACCTGTATCGGCGCGGTGCGGGAGCTTCTGGGTGCGGGTGAGATATTCGGCATTCATGTGATGCCGGAGAGTTACGTGCCGGTGAGTATCTTTATCATGGCACCGGGTGCGTTCTTCGTGCTGGCCACGCTGACGGCGATTCAGAATAAGGTGAAGATTGCCGGGGAGAGAAAAGGAAAGGATATGTCAAAGATACAGTCCGGCTGTAACAGCGACTGCATGAACTGTGCGGACACGGGCTGCGCAAAACGTCTGATTGACGAGAAAGCGGGAGAGGAGGGGAAGAACAATGCTTAAAGAATTGTTGGTGATTTTGATTGCATCCTCCCTTGTCAATAATGTGGTGTTAAGTCAGTTTCTGGGACTGTGTCCCTTCCTCGGCGTGTCCAAAAAGACGGAGACGGCGACGGGCATGGGCGTGGCGGTTATCTTTGTCATCACGCTGGCCTCGGCGGTGGCGGGAGCGATTTATCAGTTTATTCTGATTCCCTTTGATATCGCGTACTTACAGACCATTGTGTTCATTCTGGTTATCGCGGCGCTTGTACAGTTTGTGGAAATGTTTTTGAAGAAATTTATACCGGGACTGTATCAGTCGCTGGGTGTGTATCTGCCTCTGATCACCACCAACTGCGCGGTGCTCGGTGTGGCGCTTACTAATGTGCAGAAGAATTACGGAATCCTGACCGGAGTGGTCAATGGCTTTGCAACGGCGGTCGGATTCACCATTTCCATCATTATTCTGGCGGGAATCCGGGAGAAGCTGAAATATAATGATATACCGGAATCCTTCCAGGGGATGCCGATTGTACTCGTGACGGCGGGATTGATGGCGATCGCGTTCTGCGGTTTTTCCGGATTACTATAACAATGTGAGAAGTACTTCTAAAGACATCCCGCCATAGGACGGATGCCAAGAAGTACTATATCTCACATGGGAGAATGCCTAAAATGCGGCATTCTCCGCGGAATCTGAATTATGGGAGGTAAGCATGGATATAGCGGGAATTTTGATGGCTACGGGGATTGTGGGAGCGGTCGGTCTGTTTGTGGGCCTGTTCCTCGGTGTGGCCGGAATTAAATTTAAGGTGGATGTGGACGAGCGGGAGGAGGCCATTCTGGGCGTCCTTCCGGGAAATAACTGCGGCGGCTGCGGCTATGCGGGGTGTTCCGGCCTGGCGGCCGCGATTGTGAAGGGCGAAGCGCCGACAAACGCTTGTCCTGTGGGCGGCGAGAAGGTGGGCGCGCAGGTGGCGCAGATTATGGGCGTGGAGGCAGGTGAGAGCACGCGTATGGTGGCGTTTGTGAAGTGTCGGGGAGACAAGGAGCGCACCCGCGTGGATTATGATTACACGGGCGTGCAGGACTGCGCGATGGCGGCATTCGTGCCAAACGGCGGACCGAAGGCATGTAATGACGGCTGTCTCGGGTTCGGGAACTGCGTGAAAGCATGTCCCTTTGACGCGATTCATGTGGTGAACGGTGTGGCCGTGGTAGATAGGGAAGCGTGCAAAGCGTGCGGCAAGTGCGTGGCGGCATGTCCGAAGCATTTGATCGAGCTGATTCCCTACGACGCGAAGCACGTGGTGGCATGCAGCTCCAAGGAAAAGGGGCCTGTGACCATGAAGGCCTGCGACGTGGGCTGTATTGCCTGTCAGCTCTGTAAGAAGAACTGTCCGGCGGACGCGATCGTGATCGAGGATTTCCACGCCATTATTGATCAGGAGAAATGTACCGGGTGCGGGACATGTAAGGAGAAGTGTCCGAAGAAAGTAATTGTGTAGGACGCAGGATGGTGGGGTAAGATGAAAGTGACGAGAGCGTTGACTGCAGGGCTGTGTCTATCTGCCGGGGCGGTGCTTCAGTTTTGTCTGGCATTTTCCGGGAACAGTGCCAGCCGGATTCTGTGTGGCGGATTGTTTGCCGGTGCCGCATTTATTGCGTGGAGTGAGTAGAACAGAGAGCGGGCAGTAAACGGCTCTGACATGGAGGAAACATGGAAGGACAGCTGAAGAGCGGGACGGTTCTCACTTCTGAGAGCGGCAGCAAATATACGGTAAAACAGATGCTCGGCGCAGGCGGGCAGGGGGAAGTGTATTCGGTAGAATCGGAAAATAAGCTTTATGCCTTGAAGTGGTATTATAAGAACACCGCCACCAAAAACCAGAAGGAAATTCTGGATAATCTGATTCAGAGCGGCGCGCCGGACGATTCTTTCCTGTGGCCGCAGGATATGATTTTCCGCGCCTTCGGGGAGTCTTTTGGCTATATCATGCCGCTTCGTCCGAAGAATTACAGAAGCATTGTGGATATGATGAAGCGAAAGGCGGAGCCTTCCTTCTACTGTCTGTGCAGGGCGGCCTATCATTTGACCAGGGGGTATAACGCGCTGCACGGAAAGGGCTACAGCTACCGGGATATCTCTTTCGGCAATGTCTTTTTTGACCCCGATACAGGTGATGTCCTAATTTGCGATAACGATAACGTTTCTTACAACGGGGCGAAAACCGGCGTGTACGGCACACCCCGCTTTATGGCGCCGGAGATTGTGATAGGGAAAGAGAAACCGTCGCGGAATACCGACCTTTTTTCCCTTGCGGTGCTGCTCTTTTATATGTTTATGCTAAACCATCCCTTAGAGGGCAGGAGAGAAGCAAGGATTAAATGTATGGATATTCATGCCATGAACATGCTCTACGGAACTGATCCGCTGTTTATCTTTGACCCGGACAACAAGGACAACAGACCCCTTGCGGGCTATCAGGACAATGCACTCATCTTCTGGGACTTGTATCCGCAGCAGCTTCGTGATCTGTTTACCACATCCTTTACCGTGGGGCTTACACAGCCCAATCGTCGGATTACGGAGGGCAAATGGATGGAAACCTTCGCGAATTTGATGTCCGGCATTATGCCCTGTCCAAGCTGCGGCAGCGAGGTGTTTTATGATACGCAGAAGGAAGCGGACGGCGTGGCGCATATCTGCTGGGGGTGTCAGAAGACAGTGACCGTTCCGCCTAAGATCATAATCGGCAAAAGCACGGTGCTGCTTATGTCCAACACGAAGCTATACAGACATCATATAGAGGGAAACTATGATATGGAGACAAAGGTCGGAGAGGTGGTGCAGAATCCGGCCAACCCGAAGCAGTGGGGGATGAAAAATCTGTCCGATGATAACTGGACGTACATCAAGGCGGACGGCACGCAGCTTCCTGTGCCGCAGGGCCGTTCGGCGGCGATTGTCAGAGGCGCGAAGATTGACTTCGGGCAGATGACGGGAGAATTTCATGGAGGGGTATAGTCATAGGTATGGAAGATGATAAAGGGTTTAAGCCGGATGATAGCGGGCTTGCCCCTTATAGTATAACAGATATGGATGATGATAAGGTTTTAGCCGGCTTGATCCGGGACTATCCCGACGCACTTTCCGACAGAAAGAGACTGCAGGCCCTTCTTCTGGATTTATTTCCGCAGGATAAACGTAAGAGGAACCTCCTGATGATTGTGTTTGACGACGGTATTGTGGATGAAATGAGAGGGCTGGCACAAATTGACAAGATGGCGCTGCACCGCTTTGTCAGGTCCGTTGAAATGGGATATGATATTCGGACGAGAAGCGCGGAGGCTGCCGTTATGGCATGGGCAAAGGCGATGGGGTTGTCAATGGAAGGAAAAGATGTCCCGGAAAATGTGATGAGAGCTCTCGCACATGCGCAGGAATCGTCTCCTGCTCAGAAAAAGGAGTGGGTGCCCTGTGAGAGCGACAGCCTGTATGAGTACGAGGAAACGTCAAGGGGGCTGCGTATTCTCAAGTATGTGGATTTCGATGAGCCGGTGGTGGTGATTCCCAATGTCATTGAGGGGAAAAAAGTGATTGCGGTCGGCAATTACGCCTTCAAGGGCTGTGTGGGAATCGAGAAGGTCATTGTCTCCGAGGGCATTGAAATTTTGGGAAACGGCGCTTTTTTGAACTGCAGAGGGTTAAAGGAGGTATCGCTGCCGATGTCTCTGCGGGGCATTGGCAGTACGGACGCGACGGGCTGTCCCAAAATCCTTGGCAGCGAGATCAAATATGAGGGCGCATTTGAGTACAGCGGGCTGGAATCCGTTACAGTGCCGGAGAGTGTAAAATATATCGGGGAGAACAGTTTTGCCGGCTGCGGGCAGCTCAGGAGAGCGGCGCTGCCGGATAAACTGAAAGAAATCAGGGAAAATACGTTCCGCTGGTGCAAAAGCCTGCGGGAAGTCGTGTTCCCACGGGAGCTTGATACGGTGAGGATATCGGCCTTTGAAGGATGTGACGTCTTACAGACAGTCGATCTCCCGGAAGGTGTGACGAGCATTGAGGAGGGGGCTTTTGCGGGGTGCAAAGGTCTGGAAAGTATTTATATACCGGATTCCGTGGTGGAGATCGGCGGCGGAAAAGGGACAGGCTTTTTGAAGACGTTCGGAGAACCCGACGAGCGGCATGAGAATTTTACGATCCGCTGTCATTTGGGTTCTTACGCGATGCAGTATGCGAGAGCACAGCAGATCAGATGTGTACAGGGATAAGGGAAGGAGGAGATTTAGATCATGGGAGAGATGAAAAGACCGGGAGGAGAATTGGCGAGCAGGCCGCTTCACTTTTTTTGGATTGTGGACTGCTCCGGATCCATGTACGGGGAGAAGATCGGTACGGTCAATCACGCCATCCAGTCCACCATCCCGGAGATGGTGTCGGCGGCGGAAAATAATCCGAACGCGCAGCTGATGATACGGACGTTGAAATTTTCTACCGGGGCTTCCTGGGTGACAAGCAATCCTGTCAAAGTAGAAGATTTTGCGTGGGATGATCTGGAGGCTGTCGGTGTGACCGATTTGGGTAAGGCGTTTGAGCTTCTGGCGGCGCAGCTTACGATTCCGCCCATGTCGGACAGAGCGCTTCCGCCCGTGCTCGTGCTTTTGTCCGACGGACAGCCCACGGATGACTACAAAAAGTCGTTGGCGGAGTTAAAGAAACTGCCCTGGGGCAAGAAGGCGGTTAAGATTGCCATTTCTATTGGGCAGGATGCGGACGACGCCGTTTTAGAGGAGTTTACGGGGAATAAGGAGCTGGTGCTGCAGGCAAACAATGCGGCGGCTCTCACCAAGATGATCAAGTGGGCGTCCACGGCGGCGTCTCTGGTTTCCGCGCCTGCAAGCATCGCAGCGGATGCGGCGGGACAGGATGGAGATGCGCCGGTCATTGTCGATATGGGCGGCAGGATTCCCGATCTGGACGATATTCAGGAAGGCGATGTATGGTAACGTGAACAGTATTGCGAAAGACATCTCGCCATAGGATGAGATGCCAGGAAGTGCTATGTTTCACGTAAGAGAATGCCTGGAATACGGCATTCTCTGCACAGGTTTGTATTTGTACCTGATGAAAGGATACTGCATATGATACAAGTATTTGGCGCGTCGGTGCAGGGTGCATCCCATATACGGAGTGGCAGGGAGTGTCAGGACAGTCTGAAAAAAGTAAGTATGGATTCTGGAGCGGTGATTCTGGCGGTGGCGGACGGACATGGCAGCGAAGCCTGTCCTTACAGCAAGACAGGCTCCTTTACGGCTGTCAATGTATTCTGTAAAATCATGGGAGATTATCTGGACACCTATGCCGGACAGCCGGAACTGCTCCTTACCTTTTTGAAGCGGGAGGGCGACACCAAGATCGCGCAGGAGATCGACGCCGAGTGGAAACGCAGGATATTGAGACTGCATACCAGATGTAAGCGGGAAATTCCACGGAACACAGATGGCGGGAAAGACAGAGAAGCGGTTTACAGACTTTACGGGAGTACGCTGCTCGGTCTGGTTATTACGGAGGAATTTTTCTTTGCTTTCCAGCTCGGTGACGGGGATATTGTGAAGGTGTCAGAGAACGGGGTGCACAATGTGATCGAGGCCGATAAGATTTTAGGCACGGAAACCCACTCGCTCAGCAAGGCGGAGGCGTGGAAGAAAGCGATTTCTCTGATTCGGAAGCGAGAAGAAAACAAAAAGGAACCCGTTATGTATATGCTTTCCTCGGACGGACTTTCCAACAGTTATAAAAATGATGAAGAGTTTAAAAAGACATGCATGGATTATTATGTCCTGCTGAAAGAACACGGCGTGAAGGCGGTGTCCGGCCAGCTGAAAACATGGCTGCAGGAGACGAGCGAAATGGGAAGCGGCGACGATATCACGGCGCTGTTTCTCTATGAAGTGTCGCAGGAGCAGTAGCCGAGATTGAAAAATCTCACAGATGTGCTGATTTTTCAATCGGGAGTTTGTGCAGAAGCGTCATAAACTCCTTGATCGCAGAGCAAAATGCAAAATTTTACTCGCGTTCCTCAGCAGAAAACGTTTCGGAATGGAGGAAATGATGGAAGCGCGTATTGCTCTGTGTAAGTGCAAAGAAGGAAAAAATATATACGGCGTCCGCTTTGAGAAAACGGAGAACGGATGGAAGTATACATGGGCGTTTCCCGTAAAGGAAGCGGCGGCGAAGCGGGAACATTACGATGAAACAAAGATTGTCGGACAGATTTTTCCAGACAGCGGCTATCCGGGCTGCCCTTATTGCAGGACGAAGGATTTTGTGGTCTGTAACTGCGGGAAGCTGAACTGCCATAACGGGAACGATAACCATTTTACATGCAGCTGGTGCGGGCTGTCCGGGACGCTTGGAAGTTATGACGGGTCGGGATTCGGATCCGGCGGGGATATTTAATTTTTGCAGGATGCAAGTGACGCGGGGTGATTTGCGGATGGTGCTTGGGGAAGAAAAATGGTAGGAAAATATAAAGTAGTTACATTATGTGGAAGCACAAGGGTTAAAGAAGATTTTTTCGAGCAGCAGAAATGATTCACTTTGCAGGGATATATCGTCATTTCTGTTGGATTATTTGGTCATTCAGGGGAAAAGAAGTCTGGGCAGAAGGCACAAAAGAAATGCCAATTACTTATAGGGAATGTCCAAATGGAGATGATATTACATAAAACAAATTAAAGGAGAATAGAATGGGATGCAGACAGTAAAACTCGGAAAGACAGGAATTGAGACAAACAAGAACGCGTTCGGCGCGCTGCCGATCCAGCGGATCAGCGATGATGAGGCGGTGAAGCTTCTGCGCAAGGCTTACGAAAACGGCATGACTTTTTTTGATACGGCGCGCGCGTACTCCGACAGCGAGCATAAGGTAGGGCTGGCATTTGACGGAATGCGGGAGAAGGTGATTATCGCCACCAAGACGGGAGCGCAGAACGCGGAAGGGTTCTGGAAGGACTTAGAGACCAGCCTGTCCAATCTGAAAACGGATTATATTGATATTTACCAGTTCCACAATCCGGCTTTCTGCCCGAAACCGGGAGATGAGAGCGGATTGTATGACGCGGCTTTACAGGCGAAGGAACAGGGGAAAATTCGGCATATCGGTATCACGAACCATCGGCTGACGGTGGCGCACGAGGCAATTGACAGCGGGCTTTACGAGACATTGCAGTTTCCGTTCTGCTATTTGGCGACGGACAAAGATATTGAGCTTGTGGAGAAGTGCAGGGCCGCGGACATGGGATTTATCGCTATGAAAGCGCTTTCCGGCGGCTTGATTACGAACTCGGCGGCGGCTTATGCGTATTTGGCGCAATATGATAATGTGCTGCCCATCTGGGGCGTACAGCGGGAGGCGGAGCTTGATGAGTTTCTCTCCTACATAGACAATCCGCCCGCCA
>ERZ779637.944-NODE-944-length-14642-cov-12.033043_pt1 | contig 14642 bp, 13 predicted proteins | sample MGYA00514196_ERZ779637 | MGnify/ENA primary metagenome ERZ779637 (study PRJEB29562, sample SAMEA4376700) | mouse gut metagenome | isolation source: Cecum | study: EMG produced TPA metagenomics assembly of the A DSS colitis mouse model was used to assess the...
GCTTTCTCCTGCTTCTATCACCTCAGCGCTACCCCCGCAAAACGCTTCCACAGCCTCTTTACCGTATATATTATGGAAGGCGCTTCTCCTCACTTGCGCGGCAACCTCTCGCTCATCCATTTAATTGCTCCTTCAGCTTCAGCCGGTCAATCTTCCCATTGGTATTGCGGGGCAGCTCTGGCAAGAAGACAAACCGGTTGGGAATCATATATTTAGGCAGCGCCTCGCCAATCTGTTTGCGCAGTTGGCCAACCGGGATTTCCTCCGGCGCTTCATAGTGGAATACAATCTCCTTTTTTGCGTAGTCGTAAACGGCACAGCCATTTTTGACTAGCTGTAGGGTATTGATGACGACGTGCTCAATCTCGCCAAGCTCAATGCGTTTGCCGGAATGTTTGATTAAACTGTCATTTCTACCCTTAAAAACGATTTCTCCATGTTCATTGATATAGACAATATCCCCGGTCCGGTAGATCAACTCCGGATAGGCTGTATTGAGCGGATTTTGCACAAATACCGCCGCCGTTTTCTCCGGATTATTGTAGTAGCCCATTGCTAAAGATGTTCCCCGAACACACAGCTCTCCGTCTTCCCCCTGCATCGCCGGATGATTTTCCAAATTCAAAATTAGGATATCTGTGTTCCTGCAGGGATGTCCAATAGGGATCTGCTCATCATCCCGCAGCTCACGGTCAGCAACATAATAAGTACAATCCACAGTAATCTCCGTGGGGCCGTATAAATTGACAAACGTGGCCTGTGGGAGATATTTACGCCAATAATTAAATTGCTTTGTTGGAAACACTTCTCCTGCAAACCAGACCATGCGAAGATCGGGCAGAGATATCCGGGAGAGCAGATCCATATTGGCTATATTCACCATAATAGTCGGTACCCAAAAAATATAAGTTACCTTTTGGTCAGCGACAAATTGCAGCAGCTTTGCAGGAAAACTGGGATAACTTTCCGGTACAAATACAAGTGTGCAGCTATGCACCAGCATCAGACAGAATTCATAGCTGGCGTGGTCGAATACGATAGGCGCCAGGCTCCCAAGGATCTCGTCTTCACGCAAGCGCAAAGTCTCTATCGCCCAGGATGTGTAATCAATGAAACTCCTGTGATTGAGGACTACGCTTTTCGGCGTGCCGGTGGAGCCAGAAGTGTTGATGAGGCACAGCGGATCTGTGTCGATGATTCGCTCCAGATTCTGATTGAGCGCACATTCGTCCTCGCTGCTGAGCTCCATAGGGCTTGCTTCTATGCATACAATCTTATCGTCCGGCCATATGGCGCGCAGAGTTTTTGCGTATTGCTCATTGGTTATGACGCACAGGGGTTCCACAAGATTCAGGATATTTCCAATGCGCTGCGTCGGTGTTTTGATATCCAGATTCATATAGGCGTTGCCTGTGTAGATGACGCCCAGATCCGCGATAACACTTTCAATACTCTTGGGAAGGAAAACCCCGATGGGCCGCCGGATATTCTCAAACGTTCCTCTGCGCAGTTGAACTGCCAACGCTTTCGACCGCTGCGACAGAGCTGAAAATGTAATCGTGCGCCCGTTGTCTATCACTGCAATTTTATCAGACTTTTCTACCACCGTTTTCTCAAAGTATTCCAAAATGTTTTTTTGATACAAATTGACTACCACCTTATTGATTATCCAACAAAAGCTTCTTTAAAATAATCGTCTGTTTCAATTACGGGCAAAATATCTTTTTTATCCAGAGTAAAATCAGCAATTCCCCATGACAAGCCTACGCCGAAACCAGAAGTGATAAAGTGTATTTTATCGGGGCAATTTTCTCGCTGGCAAAGGTCTGCAATTGTTAGCGGAATGCTTGCGCTACTGGTGTTGCCATAACGGTCTATTGATACTGGCATTTTTTCTTTTGGTAATCTAATCTTTTTTCGGATATGCTCTAGCATGAGCAAGTTCGCTTGATGAAAAACACAATAGTCAAAGTCATCAATTGTCCCACCAAACGTCTGAAAATATTCCCTAAATGTGCGTGGTACTTCGCTGATAGAAAATTCAAATACTGCCATTCCATCCATAGTCGCTTTCACACTGTTATAATTAAAATGATTAAAATCGATATGGATTCTACTATTCACTCCTGGCATCAAAAGTGCCTGATATCCAGATCCATCTGCTTTTAATAATGTTCTGATTGTATCATTCTCCGCTTCGATAATTACAGCCGCCCCCGCATCACCAAACAGCATTGACATTGATTTATCATCTTCTGGAATTGTCCATCCACGTATATCTCCACAGCACAATAAAATACGCTGAAGTGCCCCCGATTTAATTAAACTTGCAGCAATATTTATTCCATAGACAAATCCCGAGCATCCTAAATTGATATCCATAGCTATGCAGTTATTCGTAAGATTTAATCGCTTATGCAGAATATGAGCCGTTGCTGGAGTGTCATAGTCAGGAAACTGTGTTATTAAGATTACTCCGTCTATAGACTCTGCGCCATATTGTTTAAATTGAATAAGTTCTTTTGCTGCAACATAGCAGAGATCACTGGCTGTTTGTAAACGTATAGCAGATCTTCGTTCTTTTACTCCAGTTGTACAGATAAACTTCTCTACCGTTTCCTTTCCAAATTTTTCCATATAGCTATTAATCCGCTCAATACAAGTTGGAACAGCAGAAGCTAATCCCGTTATCTGTACACCTTTAAAAATAGCTGTTGCCATTTTTCACCTTCTCGTTTAAATTAGTACCCGGCATAAACCGGTAAGACCGATCCCGTAATATACTTACATGCATCGCTAAGCAAAAATGTTACTACATTTGCCGCACTTTTTACATCTATTTTCCCGAGCATTTGCTTGTCTGTTACAGCTATATTACCTCCATTTTCTACAAATGTATAAAACATTGGAGTAAGTACGGTCCCATAAGCAACCGTATTGATCCGGATTTTACGTGGTGCTAGTTCTAATGACGCGGGATGAAGAAATCCATTCATACAAGCCTTTGCAGCTGCATATGCAGTTTGCGCCGCCTCCCCATTCACTGCTGACAGCGATGATATCCCAACTAGCGATGCACCATCATTTAGGTTGTCCTTTAATGATAAGCACCGTACTAATTCAATGAATGCAAGCGCATGAATACGGAGCATCTTTTCAACAAAAGGAGGGTTTGTTTGCTTTATCATCCTCATGGTTGCTATCCCTGCCGAATGACATAGCCCGTCTACTCTCCCTCTTTGAGATATGACCATTTTGATCAATTTATCAATCTCGTCTGTCTTCGATAAGTCAAATGAGTAACATGCGTGCTTTTCCGGATATTCCATTAAATGCAGGGCTTCTTGCAATCTCTTTTCGTCCCGAGCTATCATAGTTACTCTAGCACCTAACTGACTAGCTTGAATAGCACACTGCCGCCCAATACCAGAAGATCCTCCTGTAATAATGACGTGCTTCCCGGTCAACTCCATCGGGTTAATCATTTACTCGGCCTCCATCAGTGCCATTAGATCAGCTACTGTCTTCTGCTGCTTAATTACAGTTCCTTTAACGACTCTGTCAAACTCGTCATCTACCAGCGCAATGAAGGAAATCAGCGCAATGCTGTCCCATTCCTCCAAATCCTTCAACGCTGTATCGGGCTTCAGTGTGCCGCTCTCAAGGTCCAGCATATCCTCCAGTAATTCTATTTTCTTCTCGTTTGTCATTGTTGTAACCTCCATATCAATTTTTGATTAAGTACATTTGTCAATACTCTCTTGCCGGATTTCCAAACACACGTTTTCCCGATTTTACCTTCCGGAAAACAACGCTGCTGACTCCAATATAAGCATTGTTCTCAACTACCGCATGGGGAAGCACTATACTGTTTGCCGCCATAAATACTCCGTGACCAATTCTTGCGTAACCAAGGAGTTGACAATAACCCGATATTGTACAATAGTCTCCAACCTGAACATCGTGTCCTATACCACAGCCCAATAGAGTTGCGTAATCACCTACCTTAGCATTAACTGTCATGGTAAAGCCTTGATAAATTACCGCTCCAACACCTATTGAGTTAAATTCACCTATCAGCGCATTGGGATGAATTATTGTTTCAAAAACTGCCCCTCGGCTCAAGAGCATAGGGATGAGAGCTTGTTTTGCCTCAGGTGAGGCAATCGCCATAACCACCACATCATTGGGTTTAGGGCTGTAGTCTTTAATTGTACCTACGACCTTGTAATCACAGGCTTTCCCGGCCAGCGGGTCCACCGTATCGTCCAGAAAGCCCTTGATATTCCACCGCTGACCCTGTATCCGGTGGATATCCTTGATGATCTGCAAAACCTCCCGGCCACACCCACCAGCCCCCACAATGTATAGATCCTTCATATGCCCTCCTCACAGCGGAATGTTGCCATGCTTCTTCCCGATTCGCTCCCCCCGCTTGCCGGACAAAGCCTCCAGCGCGGAAGCGATCCTGGCCCGAGTGTCCTTCGGTTCGATGACCTCGTCAATATACCCCCGGGCCGCCGCAAGGCACGGGTTCATATACTGCTCCGCGTACTGCTCGATCAGTTGGTCCCGCTTCTCCGGCTCTTCCCGCAGCTCCTTGCGGTACATGATCTCCACCGCGCCCTCCGCCCCCATCACCGCAATCTCTGCAATCGGCCAGACAAGCACCAAGTCCGCCCCCATGAACTTACTGTTCATGGCGATATACGCGCCGCCATAGGCCTTGCGCATGATTAGGGTAATTTTCGGCACCGACGCCTCCGAAAACGCATAGAGCAGCTTTGCGCCGTGGCGGATGATGCCGTTGTGCTCCTGCTGAGAGCCGGGAAGAAATGCGGGCACATCCACAAGCACCACCAGCGGAATGTTGAAACAATCGCACATCCGGATGAACCGCGCCATTTTATCGGAGCTGTGGTAGTCCAGAGAGCCGCCCATAAACGCGGGCTGGTTGGCCACGAACCCCACCGTCTTCCCATCCATCCGCCCCAGCCCAATGACCGCGTTCCGCGCCCACTGGGACTGCACCTCGATAAAGCTGCCCTCATCCACCATCGTGGAGATGACGTCCCGGACATCGTAGGGCTTTTTAGGATTTTGCGGGACAATCTCCTCAATCTCGCCGGAGCGGTCAACCGCTGTCCCTTGACAGCAGGGCGGCTTCTCCTCCGAATTTTGGGGCAGATACCCCAATAACTCTCGAATAGCCTCCAGACAGCTCCTATCATCCGGACAGGAGAAGTGGGTCACACCGCTCTTTTCCATATGTACCCGGTCACCGCCCAAATCCTCCAGGGAGACGACTTCGCCGGTGACCGATTTGACAATCTGGGGACCAGTGATGAACATATAGCTAGACTTTTCAACCATAAAGATGAAGTCGCATATAGCCGGAGAATAACATGCCCCGCCGGCACAAGGCCCCATAATGGCAGCAATCTGGGGAATCATACCAGATGCACGTGTATTCCGGAGAAACATCCCGGAGTAACCGCTTAGAGAGCAGACGCCCTCCTCAATTCTCGCTCCTCCACTGTCATTGATCAACACAATAGGGGCTCGCATCTTCAGCGCCATATCCTGGATAACGCAAATCTTCCTCGCATGGGCCTCCCCCAGCGTTCCTCCCATGACTGTGAAGTCCTCTGATGACGCAAAGACCAGCCGACCATTCACTCTCCCGTATCCAGTAATGACTCCATCACCGGGAATATTTTTATGAACTCTCTCAAGAGAGGCATGACGGGCCTCAACCAATCCTCCAATTTCTGTAAATGACCCGTCATCAAACAAAAGATGAAGACGTTCTCTTGCGGTCAATTTTCCTTCGCTATGTTGCTTCTGAATTCTGTCTGTTCCCCCTCCTTCTTTCGCCATCTGTTTTAGTCTATAGAGTTTATCGTATAAGTGTCTATCCCACATAGCCGTCTCCTCCGGGCCCCACTATTACTTCTTGCTGCCCTGTGCTGTCAATGTATTCTTTTATCAGGTACAACGGTCTTTCCCTCACTTCGTCATAAATTCTCCACAAATATTCTCCAATAATTCCTAGTGAGAATAAAATCAGCCCGGAAAAAAACATAATTAGAAGCACCGTGCTTGACCATCCAGGAGCGTTACTTTTTGTCGCAAAAAGTGCGGAAATGAAAACGTAGATTGACGCAAGAAAAGCCACTCCCGCAGACACTATGCCTATAACAGAGATTGTTCGAATCGGTAAATACGAGTTAGAAACGAACGTATCTATAAAATATTTTATCTTTTTAGAGAATGTCCAACTTGATTTTCCAATCTCGCGCTCCTTACGCGTATAAGGGATAAACTTTGTCGCGCCGCTTGCCCAAAGCAACGTCAACTGCCCAGAACCATTTCGCTCCTGTATGCTTAAATAGCGAGCTGCCATTTCCCGGCTGACAACGCTAAAATCAAATCCGCCTCTCGGATATTCCCTTGAAATCAAGTGATTAATCAGGAAATGGGTTAATTTTGAAAAGAACACATTAATCCCCGTTTCCTCTCTGTCCTGACGCACCCCGCAAACCAAGTCGTATCCCCGTTCCAGTTCCGTGAGCATATCAACAAATAGCTCAAAAGGATCCTGCAAGTCGGCGGAGATCGTTCCAATGGCATCGCCTCGCGCCATATTCATCCCGCAGGCGACGGCGTTCCCCTGACCAAAATTATGAATAAGGCTCACAATTCGGATTGTTTCAGGATATCTTTTCTGATACTCCTTCATAATTTCCCACGATCTATCCGGGGAACCGTCGTTAACCAAGATTAGCTCTACATCATATTCTGGGAAAAGGACCGGTATCTTCTCAATAATATAGGGAATTGTGACCGGTAGATTTAATTCATTTTTATAAACTGGGATAACAATAGAAAATATCTTCTTCATGATTCACCTCTCAAGCTTTGACTATCTCCTGAATTGCATCACATACGTAGTCCACTTGATCGGCAGTAAGCTCTGCGAAAAGCGGTAATGCCAAGACTTGACTAGAGATCTTCCGCGCAATAGGTATATTACAGCTGTCATGGTAGCACTGAAGATCACTGACCAACGGGTAGAAATACTTGCGGACTAACACACGGTATTCTTCTCTTAACCTCTCTGCAATCACGTCTCGTCCAACTCCCAAAACCGACTCGTCAAATAGGGCCGGAAAATAGGCATAGTTATAAGCAATCTTTGGGTTGTCCCACGAGAATGTCCGAATACCCTTTATTCCAGAAATCCTATCCAAATACTGCTCAACACGCACCTTCCTTTGCGCAATTTGCAAATCCAAACTTTTAAGATTAGCCAACCCCATAGCTGCATGAAGTTCTGTCATCTTTGCATTGAAGCTGATACTAGTTGCCTCCTCTGGAGATATCATCCCGAAATTTTTTGCTGCCACCAGTTTAGGAACTAGATCTGCAGTATTACAAGTAACTGCGCCTCCTTCTGTCGTGTGGTATACTTTTGTCGCATGGAAGGAAAACATGGAAGCATCTCCCAGAGTGCCGATTCCTTTACCATCAACTGACACTCCAAAAGCGTGTGCAGCATCATAAATCACCTTCAGCCTGTGGTTATCCGCAATTTCTTGGATCCGTCTGTAATTGCACGGAAAACCGTAGACATGCACAGGTACAATTGCTTTTGTGCTCGGAGTAATTAATTCCTCAATTTTTTCCTCGTCAATCGTACAGTCGCTTTCCTTAATATCACAAAACACTGGCTTTAATCCGTTCATCGCTAAAGCATGGCTGGTTGACAAATATGTAAATGGTGTCGTAATAGCTTCCCCATTCCGTAGATCAAGAGCCTTTATTGCGCTGTCCAACGCTAAGTGTCCATTTGCAAAAACGACCAAGTTTAGGACTTGCAGCCGCTCTTTTAAATTTTCTTGCAACTCTTGCACCAGAGGTCCATTATTAGACAACTGTCTGGTTTTCCATAGGCTGTCTGCATAGGCCATGAACTCATCTCTGTCCGGCATGAAAGGTCGGATAATGGGGATGATATCCTCCCGCTTTTTTATCATATGTCTTAGTCTCCTAAATTAATTTTTTACTATTTCTTTTCTTATGAATTAGCGAAAAGACGGATGTACTGAGGGTGATTAACTGGGCCGCTGTACCTATCATGTAACTTATATTTGCGCCCTGCAACCCAAAGTGACTAGTAAGTGGAACAACCAGCACTGCACACAAACAAATTCCACTCACTTCACCAAATAGCAGGCACCATCGTTGATTCAGGGGAACCAATATAGCAGAAAAAAATGTCTTTAGCATAAGAAGAATTGCTGTAAAAATGAGAGGCAGCAACAGGTCAATATTTTCTGATATGCTCGAACCGAATATGAACGTACAAATTAAATTACCAAGAATTTTTCCTGCAATCAATACAAATACGCCTAATATAGCCATTCCCAACACAGCATATCCACATAGTTTCTTAATGTGATACCAATCATTTTTTTGTTTCCACTGGCTTATCTCGGGGATAAATACAATGAATATAACACCTGCAAAAGTTCCCATAACGACAATTACGCTGGAAAGGGATGCGTATTGTCCTAACATATAATCGTTGAGTACCACACTGATTGCATTTCGCACCACATAGTTCATAATTGGCGTAGAGAGGGAAACAAGCATCAGCGGAGCACATTTGCTAAGAATTTCTAAACAGCCAATAAATTGTGGTCCTTCCAAATGCATCTGAAGCAAGTCTGGCATGTCTAGTGTCACAATACAGATTCCATATCCAATAGTTGCCCATAGAATGGCTGTCAGCAAATTATGCGTGACATATAACGCTACAGAAAATGCTGCAGTGGAAAAAATTCCCTTTGCAGTATAGGATAACGCCAACCTCGCATAGTTTTTTTTTATCTGTAGTAACGGGAAATATCCATCTGTAAATGCCTCTTCAATTTTGAACGCCATATATACCACATAACAGGACACCGCATACTTCGACTGTTTAGTTGTAAAAATGGCCGCCCCAAACATAACAATCGCCGCAATTGCCGTAATAATCCGCGCTGCAAAGTACTGCTCTGATGAAAAACGATTTGTGATATCGCTAATTTGATAGTTTCTAATGCCAAAAAGTGCTACAAAATAGAAGAGATTGGTAAAGGATATGGCTAGCGCATATATACCCGCAGTTTCAAAATCGGCTAACCGAACCGCCAGCACAGTGGTCAGCCATTGGAGGAAAAAATATATAACCGAGCTACCTGCGTTTAACAATAAATTTTTAAACATTTTTATAGCTTGCTTATTGCCTTGTGCATGTTTTACTGTCTATATGTGTATCAAAAGCAACTGAATCTATAACACAGTCGGTTTGATTATCTCTGACTACTATATTAAGACCTCTGCCTTTAACTGAATAATCACGTCCTTTTATATTTATAACTGAAAAGTTACCGGTATTAAGCGTTGCGCTCTCTATAGCCACGGGATAACCATCAAATTTATCAGAGTATGAAATATGCTCGTCTCCGCCGATTTGCTGTGTTACAACATACCCGTTGTTTAGAATACCGATAAAGCTGTGATACTCATTATCAAGAAGCAAATCTATCTCATCGGAAAAGCCTAACTGTTTTAATCGGTTTGCGGTTTCCTGTCCCATATAGAAGCCTTGAATGTCCTGAACAGCTATATAAATAGTGCAGTTTTTTTCTAACAAATAATCAAAATACATATCTATATCAATAATTGATTTTATATCGGAAAGTTCGTCACTTACCGCTGACACCCCATCCTTGTACAGCTTAGCTAAATATTTAAAGAAAACTGTCCGTTCAGAATTTTTGACAGCCTGATTTTGTAACGTGTCGGGATCTTTATTTGAAAATGTATAAAACCAATCGTTTTGTACAGCAAATGATTTATTTGCGCACATCACTTTCGTCTTTGCTGCAATATCAAATATTGGCGTATATGCCGCAGTGATTAAGCAAATAATTAAAACAAAATGCTTAAAATTTAATATTTTCCCCATGACTTCATCTTTAATATATATAATCATATAAATCATAAGTATATACAAAGCAGGCAAAGAAGCGTTCATACAAAAATCGCGCGAAGTTGGTCCTCCTATCCAAAATAATGGAATTAGCATGAGTAAAAGTATTACAACTTTAAAAAGATAATCTTTTTGAAAAAATTTTTTAATAAATAAGCAATAGATTCCAAATTCACACAACCAGAATAATATAATCTCCATAATATGGTCAAAATCGAATCTGTTCAAGGACAGCATACCAATACCGCCACCCTGTGATACATTTGTCCGGGAATTGGAGGCAAAAAACAGGCCAAAAACAATTAGCAAAGAGGTAATCGAGCAAATGTTCTGGACAGAAAATATTTCTCTGATTATAAATTTAAATCCATCTCTATTAAAGTGATATTTAGCATCAATTATCATTATTAGTGCTAATCCAAGCGTTCCCCATGGAGAAAAAGGCAAGAGCAACAATCCTATCATCGCATAATTATGAATTTTTCTGCTTTGAAGATATAACGGTACAGCTATCCATACTAATATTTGATTATATATCTGACATATTGCATCTTGATTTGAACGATATATAAACTCAAACGGCTCTCCAAATCCCCCATATCCATCGCACCATCCCTCCATACTAGACATAGCTATTCCATAAGGTGAGTGCCCTAAAATATCACAAACTAAAGTTCCAACTAAATTCATTCCAGACCATAAAATAATAAAAACACAAATTAACCAAAATGTTTTAGTGTTGTAATCTTTTAGTAAATAAGTGATCAATAAGAATGATGTCAATACGATCAGCAAAATCCAGAGCCACTGAACAAAAAAAGCAACAGACACTCCTAAAATTTTACCAAAAAGTGCGGGTATCATCCAAAAAATATAATAATAACACAAATTTACATCAGTCTCAGGATAATAAACAGGCCAATTAAACTCTGTTAGATCTCGCAAATACGCATTTCTGTATGGCAAATCTCCATTAGTAATAGGCGCTCCTACTCCACAGCTACCAGAAAAAAGTATCCACACTCCAAACACAGCAACAATCAATACAAAATGAAAGATCGGAATTTCCAATACATCGGCATTACTCCAATAATCTTTCTTAATCATCCAAATCACGCCAAAAAGAAGTATTCCCGAAAACAATACTGCTAAATACCACTTTAGCCACCCAAAAAAGAAAATCAGAACAGGCACTATTAAAATAGCAAACGCCGTTATTGCGACATACCTAAATAGTATTGATAGTTTAAACTGTTTTTTTGCTTTTTCCATTATCTCACCTCTGGAGTCCGTGAAAGGCAAAGAAATACGGCTACCTTTCCAAGGTTGTAAATAACACCGTGGACGAAATTGTGAATCACGTGGAACTGTTCCCAGTGGCCTGTTGAAACCGGCTTTCCTTTAAATTGATATTCCGTATCCAGCGGTTGCTGCATTGCAACTGTATTCATACATTACTTTCCTCAAATTCTAAATACTCCTCCCAACACTTTTCGGTTATGAGCAGCCGCGATTCCTGTTGAAAGACTTTCTTTGTTTTCTCAAATTGAGATAGGACTTTGCCTGTCATCACAAGCATCTGGAACAGATACTTTAGCGATCTCCCAAGGCCTTTCTCCGTTACAAATGCTTTCTTGCTGGTAACGTCGTACTGCAAGACTCGCTTTGCGCGGTAAAAACTAATTGGCCGACACTGTGCCATTGAAACAACATTGTTTCGCTTTGCCGGCAACAACAACCCATTAAACGTAAGCATACGAATCACTTTATGGAGCCGTCCATCGTTTTCTCCGAAGCTCTGTTCATACACGGGATATTCAAACGGCATCTCCAGCTCCTCCACCGGCCTGGCTTTATACCCCGCCGCCATGATCTCCTGATGCAGCTTCTCCCCGTCGGTCTCTCTCAGGAAGTCCGCACCCTTGAAGAAGTCGTTGACTCCCCGGAAGATCAGCTCCACATTTTGATACCTGTAGTAAAAGAGCTGACGGATTACGCTCCCATACAACCGCCGCAGGAACTGCCACTTGATGTAATCTGGGCAATGCAGAGCGTTATCATAGAGCAGATTGCGGATGATGTAATACTCCAGAAACGAGGAGTACTTATTCTCAAACGGCTCGTGCCACACACAGATGCCGTTCATCAGCAACAGGTTCTTCATATTCCGCAATCCGTACTCCAGGTCGTCCCCCCGGATGAAGATGGGCAGCGGCAGATTGTCCTCCCGTACCACAGACATAGGCGTACAGCAGTACCACCAGGCGTTGTACTCCACATGCTCCTCTATCTCGTTGTACAGGCATCCGTCCACCGTATTCAGATCCACGCCGCTCTTGCGGGAAACCAGATTGCCCGCATTCCACGCTGCACCCGCCTCCACCTGGATATTCTGCTGGTCCAGCCGCAGCATAGCCCCGCCAATGAACAGCTCCTCGTACTCCTTCTTCCGGCACCGCAAAATTGTATAAGTCCGGTACAGCGCCTCCGGTTCGATCAGAATGTCGTCGTCCATGAACAGCGCGTGGCTCGCCCTATAGTCCGGGCAGTGCATGATTTCTATTAATCCCCGCGTGAACCCTCCGGCTCCGCCTACGTTCTTATTGGGAACAATATGTACCTGCTCGTCTGCCAGCGCGGGAATATCCAGCGTCTTGCCGTTATCGGAGATGAATACCTGCAAATGTCCGTACATCTCATGGTCCGGATTTTGCAGAATATACTTTCTCAAAAGCTCCAGATTTCGCTTCACAAAGGGCTCCCGCCGGAAGGTGCAGATATTGATGGCAATATCCACGGGCCAGATCTCCTCCTTCGGAATATCCGCTGAATAATATCCTCCCCAATACTGTGCCCCATCCTCCAGTCCTTCCAGCCGGACAAAGTACATCCCCTTCTCCTCATAGGAACGGAAGGGCAGCGTCACGGCTGTGATCTCCTCACTGTTAAAGGCGGTGGCGCTCAGCACTCTCTCTGAAATCGTCTGGTGTATCGTCTCCTTGCTGCAGAGCTGGATCTCAAACCGCCCTTTCAGCAGCAGCGTCACAGCCACCTCACGGACCACCGTATATTTCTTCCATTTTTCAATGCTGAACCCATTAAAATATGTATCAAACCAAGCTATGCCATGCTTTTGAAAGGTAAGGGCCTGCTGGCAGTCCGAGACATGCACCTTTTTGTTCAGCCGGAAATACATGTCCTGCTGTGTACACAGCCCCGCCTGGGGCATGAGTAAATTCTGAAGCTTCATCTCAGCTCCCTCTCTTTTCTCTCTATTCCGCCGTGGCCGCCTCCAGCGCCGCAGCAATTACCTTGTCCATGTCGTAGTAGCGGTAGTGCCCCAGCCTGCCGCCAAAGATAACATTCGTTTCCTGCGCCGCCAGCTCCCTGTACTTTTCATACAGTGAGGTATTCTCCCCGTCGTTGACCGGATAATATGGCTCTACCCCAGGCGTCCACTCCAGCGGATACTCCCTGGAGATAATCGTGGTGGGCTGTTTTCCGAACTCAAAGTGCTTGTGTTCGATGATCCGGGTGTAGGGCACCTCCCGTGCCGTGTAATTCACCACCGCATTGCCCTGGTAGTTCTCCATGGGCAGCTCTTCTGTCTCAAAACGGACGCTGCGGTAGGCCAGGGGACCAAACCTGTAGTCATAGAAAGCGTCAATCATTCCGGTGAACAGGGTCCGATCAGCAATCTCCGGCTGTTCTTTTCGCAACTCAAAATAATCAATATTCAGTTGGACATCCGCCCCCTCTACCAGCTTCTCCACAATCTGGTTGTACCCACCGATAGGGATGCCCTGGTAACGGTCATTGAAGTAGTTGTTGTCGTAGGTGAAGCGCACGGGCAGGCGCTTGATGATGAACGCGGGCAGCGCTGTGCAGTCCCGGCCCCACTGCTTCTCTGTGTAGCCCTTGACCAATTTGGTGTACACATCAGTACCCACCAGGGACAGAGCCTGTTCCTCCAGATTTCTTGGTGCCTCAATATGGAGCTCACGCACCTGCTCCTGAATTTTGCGCTGTGCCTCCTCCGGTGTCCGAATCCCCCAGAGCCGGCTGAACGTATTCATATTAAATGGCAGATTATACAACTCATCACGATAGACCGCAATCGGGGAGTTGATATACTGATTAAACTCCGCGAATTGGTTCACATAGTCCCAGATTTTCCGGTCGCTGGTGTGGAAGATGTGGGCCCCATATTGATGCACACGAATGCCGCTCTGTTCCCGGCAGTAGACATTTCCGGCGATATGGTCCCGCTTATCTATCACTAGGCAACTCTTCCCCCGCTTTATCATCTTATGGGTAAACACCGCACCATACAGTCCTGCGCCCACAATCAGGTAATCATATTTCATAAGCTCCTCCTACCTGTAAGCATTTTTTAATGTGAGATTATGTGATCGGTTTATAGAAATTACAATGACGTACCCAATAGCAGATTTATTATGTGTTAAAAGTATAAAAAATTTGTCGGATTTTTCGCGGGATAAAAGTTGCAAGTCTTCCCAACCGATACGATATAGACCTGTAAATGAGTGAAATTTCTAGTATCAGTTCGTCTCGCTCAGTATATAGCTCATCCCGTTCA
>ERZ779637.945-NODE-945-length-14619-cov-11.957841_pt1 | contig 14619 bp, 22 predicted proteins | sample MGYA00514196_ERZ779637 | MGnify/ENA primary metagenome ERZ779637 (study PRJEB29562, sample SAMEA4376700) | mouse gut metagenome | isolation source: Cecum | study: EMG produced TPA metagenomics assembly of the A DSS colitis mouse model was used to assess the...
AAGATCTGCCCTCCCCCTGCATAGCAGGGGGTTTATTTTTGTCTGTGACACAAAATGTGCGGCCGCTTTCGCTGAGAATAATCGGCGAAAGCGGCCCTTGAATTGTAAGCATTATCATTTCGATCCAAGGAGGCACACACTATGACTAACCCTGAAAAGATCAAACAAACCCTGCTGTCTGAAATTGATAAAATGGACCAGCACCGTGAGGATTTCTGCAGGCACCCTGGAATTGATTTCACCCGTGACAGGAAGATCCCCTTCGATACGCTCCTTCATTTCCAGATCTCCATGGAAAGCGGTTCTGTCAACCATGAACTTCTCAAATACTTTAACTTCGATGCCGGGACACCGTCGCTTTCTGCATTTTACCAGCAGCGCTCCAAACTTTCCGATGATGTTTTCCAAAAACTTTTTTACAACTTCAACAACTGCTTCAAGTCAAAATCCCTGTTAAAAGGCAGATATCAGCTCCTTGCATGTGACGGTTCCGGTTTTACCTTTACCAGAAACCCAAAGGACACGGAAAGCTATCATGACCCCAGTGGACGTTCTGAAAAAGGCTATGACCAGATGTATCTCGTCCCTTTGTATGACCTGTTGAATAAAGTTTATACCGATGCGGTCATCCAGCCCATGCGCAAAAGAAACGAGTTCGCCGCATTATATGAACTGATCGACAGGCATACCCCTTACAATGGGACATCCCCTATATTCATTGCCGACAGGGGATTCCATGCATACAATGTCTTTGCACATGCTATTGAAAACAGTGCCTTTTTTGTCATCCGGACAACCGATGCAAAATGAAGCGACTTCTTGGTGCTGACCTCCCAAAAGAAGAGGTATTTGACATCCGGGTGACCAGGTATCTTAAGAAGTACCTGCATCCCGAATTGGCTGGCCACTACCGATACATCTGCAAAAAGGTAGCTTTTGACTATTTCCCGGCTGAAGGGTATAGGGAATACGAAATATCCCTGCGTGTCCTGCGTTCCCCATTGGGAACGGCACCTATGAGAACATCATAACAAACCTTCCTGAAAATGAATTCCATGCGGAGGAGATCAAAGAGATATACCATCTCAGATGGGGAATTGAAACTTCTTTCTGCACACTCAAACACACGATAGCCGCAGTGAATCTCCATGCAAAAAGCAGGCAGATGATCACCCATGAGATATGGGCGAGGCTCATCCTTTTTAATTTCTGCTCTTACATAACAAGGCAGGTCACATTTGAAAAGTGGAAACGCAAGTATATCCATCAGGTTGATTTTTCGATCGCATTCAAGACCTGCCGCCATTTCCTGCGGCTGCATTACGGCGAAGAACCGCCTGATGTAGAAGGCCTGATCAGAAAGCGCACGCTTCCTGTCAGGCCCTCCAGGAACTTTGCCCGCCAGCAAAGATCCCAGGTACCGGTCAGCTTTACATACCGGTTTTGACTGACAAGAGCATTATACCACATGGCAGGCATTTTTCATACCTGCTTATTTGCCATGCAATAAAACCAAAAACACTGCTTGACGAATGGTATTATCCATACCGTTTGTTCCAAGATCCGCGCCTGAATCATGCCCTGCTCCTATATTCATACCGTTTATTTAGTTTTTAGAGTTCTTAACTATAGTTAACGACATTAAAAATTTCATTTTCGGTCCTGCAAAAGCTTCCGTATATGGCTTTGGCAGGAACCGGAAGCAGAAATTTGTTATGTCGTTTACTATAACTGACATTGTTTCACGGGGTGGGGAAATAAATTAGATAGAACACTGTGGTTCTGATGATTGAACGGCAGGAAAAAAACTGACAGAGGTTCCGGAAATTTCCTACACTGACATGAATGTTGAGCGGCATTTTCTTATTGCCGGTGACGATGTAGTCGCATCAAATTAAAATATTCAGAAATAGAAAACAGATCCAACAGCGTGCTGTACAAAACGGCACGCTTTTTCTTGCATATCATTCAGAACGCGTTATGATGAAAGGGTAACAATGAAAAAGGGAGAAAACCCCGTCCCGCCAAAGACACTGTTTTCTCCCAGGCTCCCTGCCACGGTCAAACCGCAGCAGCTCATCCATGCTTATGATGCGACGGTTCTCTATTTTTTGCAAGTTGAATAAGATTAAATTTTCGGACAGGAAATGGTTTGAAGATGCAGCAGGGATGCCCCTGCCCCCGAACCAGCCCTGCCCATACTGCCTAGCGAAAGGGACTTTGCGCCTCTTCGGACATTATAACAGGTATCTGGTGGAATGGGATGGGAATACGCAGAAATGCAGTACAGTTACTGTGCCAAGGTATATCTGCGATTCCTGTGGGCATACCCATGCCATCCTGCCTCCCTGTATCGGTCGTATTCCCTGCGTTTCCTGCTCATTGTACTGCGGTCTTATTTTACCCGGTCCGGATCTGTAGAGGGGCTCTGTGCCCATTACGGTATTACCATATCCACACTTTACCGCTGGCTGTGCCTTTTCCGGCAGCAAAAAGAGCTCTGGCTCGGGGTGCTGGAAGACAGGTCTGTCCCGGCAGTCCCATTTATCGATGCTATGGATGTCCCACTTCTGAAAGCGTTCTTTCTGGCGTTCCGGTTTTCTTATCTGGAATCTCCCCGCGTCACAGATCCGGAGATGCCGCCCCGGAAACAGCAGCATCCGGGCAGCATCACATGATGCGGGAATGGAATACCTGCCATAGCCCTGCTATGCTGTAAAAAAAGCAAAGGAGATAAGGCTATGGAAACAGAATACACAAAAAATGAACAGATGGAGATCGCAAGGATCCGTTTTGGGCTCATTGCCCCTATGGTACAGGGCACTTTTCCGGACGAATCCCTGGCCGCGTATTGCCGCAGGGTGGCTGCTTTCCCGGTAAAACTGCCGGATGGGAGGCAGGTACAGTACAAGGCGAAGACACTGACGAAATGGCTGAGCCTTTATAACCGTGGGGCATGGATGCCCTTATGCCCAAAACCCGCTGCGACAAAGGCGGTACCAGGGTGATCACTGAGGAAGCGGAAACAGAGATCAGGAGGCTCCGCCGTGAGTATCCCCGGCTGAATGCAACGCAGATCCATGACCGCCTGGTGAGAGAGGCCATCCTTCCGGCGACCGTATCCGTCTCAAGCGTGCAGCGTTATATCAAAAAGAACCACCTGCGCGGAAATATGGCCGCACCGGCCAAAGACCGGAAAGCGTTTGAAGAGGCGTATTTCGGCGGGATGTGGCAGGCGGATACCTGCTATCTTCCTTATCTGAAAGAGAGCGGCCGCTCCAGGAGGGTCTATCTTGTCATGATCCTGGATGACTATTCCCGGATGATCGTCGGGGAAAACTCTTTTATCAGGATAATGCTGCCAACTTCCAGCAGCTTTTTCGGGAAGCGGTAGCGACTTATGGCATCCCGCATAAGCTTTATGTCGATAATGGTGCACCTTACAGCAACGAACAGCTTTCTTTCATCTGCAGGTCTGTCGGGACAGTCCTCCTGCATACGCCGGTGAGGGATGGTGCCAGCAAGGGCAAGGTAGAGAGGAATTTCAGGACACTGAAGGAACGCTGGCTGTACGGCCTTGATCTCTCACAGATATCGTCCTTGGAAGAGTTCGACCGCATGCTCACAGAATATATCCGGAAACACAATACCACCGTCCATTCCGTAACCGGACAGGCTCCATTGGAGAGATATCTGTCTACGAACGAACGGATCCGCAAACCCAGAGACCGGGAGTGGCTAGAGGAATGCTTCCACAACCGGATCATACGCAGGGTGAACCGGGACGCAACCGTCCATTTCGGGGGCGAGGTATATGATGCGCCAATGCAGTTCATTGGCCAGAAGATGGAAGTCCGTTATCTTCCCGGGGATACGCAGGGCGCTTACATACTTTATGGTGGGGAGCATTACTCGCTCCGGATGACAGACAGGGTGGCAAACGGACAGACCCAGCGGGAAAAGCCGGTACAGATCGATTACGGAAGGGAGGCGCTTTAGAATGTTCACTGATTATTACGGCCTTTCCTTTAACCCGTTTGACAAGCAGTGTATCAAAGAGCGGGATGCGTTCCGGTCACAGGACCACCGGCAGATGCAGTCGCGCCTCGATTACCTGAAAACGGTACGTGGGATCGGCGTGTTTACAGCACGGCCCGGGATGGGCAAGACTTATGCGCTGCGCTGTTTCATGAACGGCCTGAACCCCAACCAGCACCAGACGGCATACATCAACCTGTCCACGGTCAGCGTGACAGAGTTTTACCGTCAGTTCTGCGATCTGCTGGGCCTGGAGCCAAGCGGGAACACGACGCAGATGTTCAAAGCGATCCAGGAGCGGGTGTATTACCTGTACAAGGAAAAGAAACAGCCGCTGATTCTTGCGATCGATGAAGCGCAGTATCTAAACTATAACATCCTGCGGGATCTGAAGATGCTGATGAATTACAGTTACGATTCACTGAACTGTTTCAGCCTGGTGCTGGTAGGCGAGCCATACCTGAACCACATCCTGGAGAAACAGGTACATGAAGCCCTCCGGCAACGGATCACAGTCCATTATAACTATGAAGGATTATCTGATCAGGAAGTGCCGATTACATCCAGCATAAGCTGAAGCTTGCCGGAGGAAGCCGAAGCATCCTGGGAGGGGATGCGGTCAGTGCAATCCACGGATACAGCGAAGGGAATGCCCGGAAGATAGACAACCTGATGACGGATGCCCTGACGATCGGAGCCCAACAAGAGAAGCATACGATCGATGCAGAGATTATACTGGCGGCAGCCAATAACCAACCCCTGACATAGTTATGACAAGATGGCGTAACAGCGACAGAAGCGTGATTTTGAGACGCGATTCTGCCGCTGTTTTCAGTTTTTGAGATACAATAAAGTGCTGTTGGTGGTGACGAGAATTTGCTGCTCAACAACATGAACAGCCTGAAAGTCCTCTGCATGGAGCAGGCTGAGCAGCTGCACCGGGATGAAGAAGAAATATCCGCCCTGAAAAAGCAGGTCATGGAACTTACGTTATCTGTCAGGGAATATAAAGGGCGTCTTTTAAAAATAGAAGAACTTTCCCGGCTCTGATACAAAAGCAGGACAGGGAGGCATCCGGAGGAAGGAACGTGAATGACCAGCAGTATTTTCTGACAACTTCATTATCATACCAGCTGAAAGCAGCCCGCCGGGAGCTTGCGGACTTCCGGTCAGGGGAGATCTGCCGGAAACCGCGTGCGGATTACGAAGGGGTCATCCGGGAGCTGAACCTTACGATCAAAAAACTGCGCAGGGAGCGGGATGCGTTTTCTCTTTCACGAAAAGAGATCAAAAAACAGTGGACGGATGTCCTTGAGGATGTCCAGAAAGAACATGAAAAAGAGACAGGAAAACTGAAAAAGGCCATCGCTGAACTTTTAGATATCACCGCAAGCCTGAAAAATCGGAATAAGGAATTGGATGAAAAAAGAAAAAAGGCGCTTTCTGATCATTATGCAACGGCGGTAAAACTCGAGGAGGCACTGGGACTTATCCTGAAACTCACGGCACAGGTGGACCATGATCATGAGAACTCCTCCATGCCCTCCTCCAAATGTATCGGCCGCAAAAAGATCACGAACAACAGGGAGAAGACCGGGAAGAAGCCGGGCGCACGGGCCGGGCATCCCCACCATCCACGCAGGCCCATGGAGCCGGACCGGGCGCTGGTGATGCATGTGGACGGCGCGGTGGCAAGAGTCAACGGAAACAATAACAGTGTGGTCGTATGCAGCAATGGTGCAGCGACCATGTATCTCGCAAGGGAGAACAAAGGGCATGCCGGGATCAAAGGTACGCCTGTGGGATCTTTCGGCGGGATTCTGATCCATGACCATGAAGCGTGTTTTTACGGTCATGGCTCCGACCACCAGGAATGTATGGTGCATATAGAACGTTACTTAAAAGACATCATAGAGAATGAAAAGGATCTCACATGGAATAGACAGATGCTCACACTCATACAGGAGATGATACACGAAAACAACGCTGCCCCGGCAGAGGGGATGGCGGAAGAAAAGATTGCAGACTTTGAGGCGCGCTACGATCCCATCGTGCAGACAGCAGGAGAAGAATATGAAGCCACTCCGGCGTCCGACTATTACAGGGATGGGTATGACCTGTATCTGCGGATGGTCAAATATAAGCATGACCATCTTCTGTTCCTGTCAAATCCCCTTGTGGGACCCGACAACAACCTCTGCGAGCGGAAGGCCCGAATACTGAAAGGAAAAATAAACCAGGCGATCTCACTCAGGAGTTTCGAACATCTGGTGCATTTCTGCGAATGCTTAAGTGTACTTGATCATTTACCTCCTCACTTTTACTATCTATCTTCGTAAGGCATGTTTTGTACTGATTGAAAGCCCTGATAATAAAATCATAAACAGCAGATTTATCTTTTGCTTTTGCGTTCTGTTCTTCCACACAAAAGTGGCTATATGCATCTATTCTTTTCTTATTCGAGTGACATTCTTTAATATAATCAATAATTACTTGTGGGATGCTTAGCACATTAATAATATTTATATCAAAGGGAATACTTTCTTTTGAATGTGATGAAATGACCACATAAGGTTTCTTTGAATAAAAAATTGCCCCTAACTCAAACATGACATTAGGATTATATACCTCTTTTTCTAAGCAATCTAAAAGTACTATGTAACCTTCATATTGATCTCCCCTTAATGCATCATTTAAACTTTGATGAAGATCGTGAACAGGTTTCATATAATGTGGTTCAATTATATATTCATCTACAAAACGCGTTTCAGTCGTAAGCAATTCATAGATAAGATAATCCATGGCTCATCCTCCCCACGCTTTCCCACATTCCCCATATCTCAGTCAAGCACAATCATCCTCTGTTCCAAACCTCTCCGTTCCGGCCTCCGCATATCTGCACCCCGCCTTATATCATCCAGGGCAGCTTCCAGTGCATGGAACAGCTCCTGCTGGCTTCTATGACCGGTTGCCCTGCCTGTTTTCCTGGCGATATAGTCTTCCAAAACCTCACGCCGGACAGCCTCCTTACCCTGGAGCAGCAGATAAGCAAACTGGGCGTCACTGTCCTGCGCACTGCAGCACTCCAGGACTTTGCGTGCAAAGCAGTCTGTGACCTCTTTCGACAGGGTATTGCCGCCGGCTGCCGACCATGTGGCGTCTGCCAGGTTGACCGTATCGAACTCCGTCTGTATATCGAAGAAATCCTTATAATCCGTCCGGAGCCTTGCCCCTTCCTTTAACTTGAACCGGCATATCTCGATCTCATTCGGCTGCCGTTCAAGGCTCTTATCCAGGATAAAGCCGGTGGTATATCTGGTGTAGTCCGCCAGTTCTTCCTTCGCTTCCACGCGGAACTTCAGGCTGATATACCTGTCTGTCGGCGCATACACAGCCCGTTCTTCTCCTGTTATGAGAAAAATAAAGCCCTGGCACTTGATGATGCCCTGTCCGATCCAGAGCACGCCGCTTCCTTCGGTCCGTATGCCGCACCCTGAAAGGATACCGTCAGGATACTCCTGGTACTGCAACTGCAGCGCAGCATAGGAATAATCCCGCAGTGCCCACAACAGTTCCTTCTTCAAGATCCTTCCGCATTCAAATGCGGGGTAGATGTGTTCCATATCACTCCTGCCTTTCTTCTGTCTCCCTGCTGTCTATATCCCTCCTGCCGGACACCCTGCACGGCCGGAAGGCCTGCCTGCAGGCATTCCCTCCATTCCCTGGTGCAGCCCTGCCCTATTTCATGCCGTCGAAATAATCCTTTACCCATCCTTCATGCTCGAAAGGATAAAACTGCTCTGCACCCATATACAACCTCTCCTCCTTCCGGCAGACTGGGACGATGACATAGCCCCAGTCCCGGCACCTCTTCCATACGAAGAAACGGATTTCCTGGTTGACGATGCTGTCCGTCTCTTTCTGCAGGATGTGGCAGCCGTGCACCTTCCGAATCTCTTCATAGGTCACTTCTTCAAACCGTTCCGGCGCACAGTCGAAGTGGAACCTGTACCTGACCCTTCCCTCCGTATCTTTCAGGAACAGCTGCAGCGTCACGTCCTCCAGGTTGCGCGATACATATCCCGTCCCATCCTCCCGCAGGAAGCCGTTCACCAGCTCGACCTCCCTGCCATTATGCGTGAATGCGCTGACCGTATAGGGAAGTACAGGCTTGTCTGAATACAGTTCTATCTGTGCATAGCCCAGCCGCCTGTCCCGCATGAATTTGAGCACACCGTCCACGCAGCTCATCTTCAGGTTGGTGTCCCCTTCCATATCCCTCTCCTTGCGCTTGAACTGTATCATCCTCCCGGGGAGGAACTCCTTGAGCGCTTCCCGGAAGATATCGATCTTGCAGGACTGGCCAGTCAGCTTGAGGAAGGAGAGGTCCCTGATTTTATCCTCCAGATACAGCGGTTCCATGAACTTGCGGATGATCCCGTAGATGTCTCCCCGCAGGAGCAGCCCGATCTCATAGAGGTTGAACAGGACCTTTGGGAACACCTTGACCACCTGGAGTCCGTCATGCCCCTGTATAGACAGCTTCCATTTATCTGCCTGTATCCAGGTGATATCGGAATCCTGCTCTGCCTCCGATGTGATCCCTACCCTTAGGATTCCCGCCTGCTCGTAGAACTGCTTCTTGACCTGTTCGGCCAGAAAGAACAGAAGGTAGAAATTATTCTTTACCTTAAAATACTCTTCCCTGCTCCTGCCCTCATACTCCCTGAACCGGGTCGGGATCCTCTGCTCTGCCACATCATAAGCCCCTTCCAGCGCGGCATACAGCGCCTGTGTCCCGTTGGCGTCCACATACCGGAAGATATCCATGTCCAGCCCGCGCAGGATATCGGCGGAAGATACCGGCAGCGCAAAGCCGCGGCAGGGCGGCAGCTGTTCCACCAGACGTATCTTTAAATACTGCATGATCCGGTAGGTCAGGTTGTTGCCCCCAAAATCCGTATCCCCGTTCTCATAGGCCGTGTCGATATGGATATGGTAGGCCACGCTGTCGTCCCGCACCGTAAAATGGCAGGCGCACAGGTCTGTCGTCCCGCCGCCACAGTCTACGATCAGCGCCTGGTAAGCCCGGCCCATCTGCGCAGTCCCCGCCCCAAGCATGTCAGAGATTGTGTTATAGAGCACCGCCACCCCTTCATCAATCATCTCCTCCTCCCGCATGGCATATTCCGGAAGGATCTCCCGGAACAGCTTCTGGAACAGGAACTTTTGCTTCACCGGGCACGACACCTGTATCTGCCCCACCCTGCATTTGAACTGATCCTCCGTTACCGCAATGATGTGCTGGAAATAGGCCCTGATGATCTCCCGGCGAACAAGGAAGGTCCTCCTGCCCTCCCGATCCGTGATCTCTTCTTCCTTCCCATAATCGGTGATCCAGCGCTTCATGTCATAGAAAATGCTGAACCCTTCATCCACGTAGCAGGCATCTGACAGGTCCACTGCTGCCTGGCCGAACACGAACTGTGCCTTCCCATGGTCTACCGAAACAACACCTGCGACGGACGGCATGAGTTTCCTGTGCCCTTCAAACATGGTATGCTGTATGGCATTCTTCCCGAATCTTTCCGCAAAAGGCGCACCCTCCGCCTGCTCGAAATAGAGGGAGTCCAGATAGACGCCCGCAGTCGTATTGGTTGAGCCGAAATCGATCACGAGCGGCATACGCAGGGAGATTGGCTCCCGAACCTCCACGTCCATCAATGGGATACGGTACGCCGTCAGTTCTTCCGGCGCGCCGTCCCCCATCCCACTCCAGACGGCAAAGACCCTGTCCGAATCCTGCTGGCTAAAACAATACAGGTCATAGTCCTTCAGGTCGGCTTCCCTGCAGGAGACCTCTTTATGCTTCACCACATACAGAGATTCCCTGTCCTCCCCGCACCTGCGCAGGCAGAAAATCCCGCAGACCATCCTGCCGCCGCTCACAAGGACCGCATTGGTATCTTCAAACTGCGGCCTGTACGGGATACGGATCCTGTCATTTTCATCCATTGCTCGCCCCTCGTACACGATCATCCTGGAAGGGATATGCAGTTTCTTATCTTCCACCGTCCGTATCCTCCCACTGGAGAGCAGCTTCTCCAGCGCCTCCCGGCCGTTCCCGTCATCCTGCCGGATCAGCAGCTGCTCCCTGGTCCCCCGATAACGCATGATGACATGGACCAGTTCTTCCTTGTCTAGGGGGTTAAGGATGCCGTGCACGATCTTTTCCCTGCGGCAAATCTCCCGCAGCTGGTGTGTCGTCATCAGTTCCAGCTCCCCCTGGCGGTACAGCTTCTTTGGTTCCTTTTCCCTGAGTCCTTCCCTGTTGAGTATATATCCGCTCATTTTATTCTCCCGTGTCTGTAATCCTCTGTAATGTACCACTGCATCCCATAACCGGCAGGGGCATGTATGCTTCCTTTAGAAAACCACTACTTCATCCACTGCCATCGTCTCATCCACCCCTATGATCCCGAAGTGGTGCTCATAGAACCAGTGCACCTCCGCCTGCAGCGGCAGGAACATCCCCTGCAGGAAAGCAGTGCGCTCCCGTTCCCGTTCCGACTCTGCCACTCCCAGGTAGACCAGCAGTTCATAAGCTGTCTCATTATTCTCATACAGGAAAGCCCCTGGATATACCCCCAGCACCGCCCTCCTGAACTCTTCCATGTAATTCCCTGTCTTTAAAAGATGCAGGCTGGCACGCAGTATCCCTTTCTGCTCCATCCCGTCAAACAGGGAAAAGCGGCGGCATGCTGCTGCCCCGTATTTCCCTTCCCGGAGATCCCTTCTGATCAGGCTGCAGAAGAAATCCTCGCCGGACAGCCCCTGCCGCAGATCCAGCTGTACAATATAATGCATGCAGACATCAAAGAAGATCTGCCTTGTCTGTTCCATGCCTTCTGTATTCCGGTCAAAAAGTCGGCCGAGCACGTCCCCGAACCGGTAGAGCGGGTTAATCTCCACCGTATCCTCCTCCGGGCTCTCCAGGTTCAGGTCCATGACTGATACTTCTATGTACGGGCTGGGATCATGCGCTTCCACAAAGCGGAGGCTGTCCCGTTGTCTCCCATGTTTTTCTGCCTGCAATACTGCTTCCCATGCATAATTCATACCTGTACCTCCATATCTGCCTGGCGCAAATGTCTTAATCCATATTTACCGCCATCCTTGGCATAGACATATCCCGACGGACAGCACTTTTCTCTGCTATGCCATGGTAAGCGCCATCCCCACCGCCCCGCGCTCCAGAAGGCTCTCTGCCAGTTCCTCACAGATCCAGATTTCAGATCCGCCTGGCCGCTCTATCCTGTATATGATCTCTCCTTCTTCCTCTAACACCGGGCAGTAATATGCTTTGCTTTCCTCCCTTGCATTATCGGAGAGAACCACGGGCAGGAAGGGCATCATCCTGTCATAAAGGCGGATGACCTCCATCGCTTCTTCTGAAACCATAAGGACTGGGTCAGTCAGGATATCCGGATAGATGGTGTCCATCCCGGTTTCTATCTTCAGGAGCAGATGTGTCGGCATGCTCCTATAGTCACGCCGGTTCAGCTTCCTCACATCCAGCTTTCCCTGCCAACCTGTCACCCGTGGGATGGGATTACCTTTTTGTGCTGTCAGATGCAGATAATGCCGCACCGTATGTCTGTCTTCTTTTTTTAAGCCCGCGCTTCGTCCTTCCATACGTATATCCATCTCTTTCGCTACGCTCAAGCGCAAAGTGTGAAATTGCTTTTCATGATTGATCCTTACGTCTCCGCATGTAACTGGCTTGCCCCATCCCACCAGCTTTACTCAAATATCGTCACAACATTTCTTATATCTGCAGTCTTTATGACATGTTTTCTTTTGACAGCAATGTGTCATATATCGTCCTTCCAGTAAAAAGAAAATAAAGAATAGTGACAGGATACAGGAAGCAGGAGATCGCCCTGAACCATATATGCAGAATGATCTCTTCCCTGCTGCCAACCTCCGCATATATGGGCGATCCATACCTGACAATATACTTTCCAACCGATTTTTTCCCAAGCACCATTTCCAGGAAGACATAATATAGAAACATGGACGCAGTATAAGACACCGCATACAAAATAACCGTCCAGCCTATGAAATAGCCTCCTATATAATTATAGAAAAAGTCTCTGCCGATCCGCCATACTGTGACAACCAAGCCATAGACTATGATATTTATCAAAAACACGATATGTATATCAATCACTGCCGCCATAATTCGTTTAAATTGGCCCAATCTTTCCTTCATAACATCATCCTTCTCACTGATTAAAGTATTTAAAAGCCCAAATCCACTTTTTGGCAAACCCTATATAGTCAACACTCTGTGTCTGCGGGACATTGTTCGGCGGATCCTCCCTGTCATCATACTTTGTCTTCCACAATGACAGCTTTGACGTGATGACCCCGCCATCCCTGTTCTTGTACTTCAGTTCTATACGGGGAAGGGAATGAAAATATATGGTGCTGCTCTCCCACTCCTCATTTTTATATGTAAATTCCGGACTTGCATAGGGCTTCCCATCTTTCCAACCCGTATAGTGCTCCATGATCCTGACACTGCTCAAAGGTCTGCTTATCGTTATGAGCAGAATATTATTTTCATAGTCAAAGTCTCTGGCCAGTTCACTTTCCATACCATATGCAGCATATTCTTCCTGATACTCTTCTTCACTGTCTACAATAAAAGTCCACTGCTTTTTATCATAAAACTCATACAAGGCATTATGCCATTCTGCTTTTTCTGCTTTTTCCTGTCCAGTTCATCCCTACCCATATATTCAAAGGAAAGATCTCTGGCATCTATATAGTTCAATGACACCATCACGTTAATGAAAGGCCCCAACAGAGGCTCCCCTACGCTCGTTAGGAGAGCAATACCTATATCACCTGACATAATGACACATGCCAGCCATAGCAGGCATAGCATGACTGCATATTCGTATCTACGCATCCTCATCTCTCCTTATGCAACAATTCTCATCCCTCAGTCTTACTGCTCACACTGATCTTTAGAAGTCTATCATATACCATTTCATGTTTCAGGATATAGTAAGTAAAAGATATCGGCCATATGCAGCAGACGATCGTCTTCGTAACAGAATGCATTAAAGCCATACCAACCGTAAACTTTTGCCCATCACTCAATAACTCTATCTTCATCAGCCTTTTTCCGAGATCCAGTTTTCCGTATACATCCCAAATAAAGAAGCAGATCACCATCAAAAGAATACTGCATATAAATGTGGCAAGCATAAGCCCTATGAAGTATCTGGATGGATCCTGCATCCATTTGTCCGCCACCGCAATCATGCCGATTGTACCGACCACACTGGCTAATGCACACAGGATCACATAATCAATAATAAACGCTGCTATCCTTTTCGTAGTTAAATCACTCAATTCTATATCCCCCTTCTAATATCTCATTTTCCTGTCAACTATCATAACTTCTCTTCCGCTTTAAGAAGTACCTTAAGCCATTCAATAACACATGACCCAATTTTCTCCCAACGCCTCTGAAATAGAATGTACCCCAAAAGAACTGCGACTACGTAAAGCAGAACAGCCACCTTATGAAAAGAAAAAGCAATTGTCAAAAAGACGAAATACACTCCCCAGTCTTTTTCCGCTTCCAATCTCACATAGATTATGCATTTACCCGTTGTATCTTCTATTATCTCTCCGGTTACCTTCGGCAAAATAATAGTTCGCCAACAAGACGGGATCTTTCCCTTCAATATATCCATACGAAATTTCTTATTCTCTATTTTTCCTACAAAAAACTCTTTTTCCGATGGCTGTTCCGTCCTGTTATCCTCTGGTATCGTTCTGTTCTTAAGTCTCATTTCTATTGCATCGGCTTCCAAAAAAGTTACCAGTTTGTGCGGTGTATACCACATCCGCTTTGCCTTCTTAATTCTTGTAATTTTCTTTATCTTCATTATTATCTTTTCAGGCAGCATAACCATTAATCCTCGAATAAACTATATCTTCTCTTTCGCCTCCAGAAGTGCCTCAAGCCACTCAACCACACGGCGGCCGACAAACTCCAGGTATTTCTTTACTAAAAAATAACCCAGATAGAGCACACCAGTGTAGATTAAAGCATTCACTTTATATTCAAAAAAAATTATAGTCCAAAATGTAAAAACCGACAGAATATAAGATTTCCAATCTATGTCATGTTCCAGCCAAATATAAATAATACTTTTACCTTCTGAGTCCTCTATTATCTCTCCTGAAACATTAGGCAGAACAGGATTCTGACCATGAGGCGGTATCGCTCTCGTCAATACCAATACATAGAATTTCTTATCCTCTATTTCTCCTGAAAAATAAGTATCCTCCGTAGGCCATTTATACCTTTCTTGCGTAATCGTCCTACTTTCAAGTCTTCTTTTTATCTCTTCCGGTTTCAGCGAAGTCTCTAACTTATGCGGCGTATACCATGCATGCTTTCCTTGACTGGCTTCCATTTCATTCCTCCACCTCTTCCACCCCCCCAGACCGTCCGAAAACTATTCCTATGGCTTCGTTTCCGCTTTCATTTTT
>ERZ779637.946-NODE-946-length-14578-cov-6.250086_pt1 | contig 14578 bp, 10 predicted proteins | sample MGYA00514196_ERZ779637 | MGnify/ENA primary metagenome ERZ779637 (study PRJEB29562, sample SAMEA4376700) | mouse gut metagenome | isolation source: Cecum | study: EMG produced TPA metagenomics assembly of the A DSS colitis mouse model was used to assess the...
AGCCAATTTATTTGACGGTGAAAATGTGGGGATTTTGCTTTTTGCAACCGATAAAAGCTATTTATCGTCACAGTTCTATGATATACTGCCCGAAGCTTCCAGCTTTATTGCCGATGAGTCCGGAATTTGTATTGCCAGCTCATCCACCACCGGGCTGGAATACGGGAAAGCCGTTTTTCAAAAGGCGGAAGAACTGAAAGAGCAGATAAAGGAAGGCGGGAGCGTTACGGCAGTAGAAACAATTAACGGGATTCCTCATGCGATTCTGTTGAGACAAATTGCCATAAAGGGATATCCTCACGATTGGTATTTTCTGTCGGTGGTTCCCATGGAAAGCATTATGGCGGAGGTGAACGGTATCCGGGCGACCGGCGCGGGTATTCTGTTGTTTTATGTGACAGCTATGATCGGGATATTGTTTCTGCTGAAAAAAACCATTGTAAAACCTGTCCGCATTCTGTGCGACTGTGTAAACGAAGTCCGGAGCGGAAACCTTTCCGTAAAAATTGAAGGCATGCCCGACAATGAAATGAAGGAGCTGGGAATCGGATTTAATACGATGGTGGAAGAACTGGACCGATCTTTTAAAGATCTGCAAAGGAATGAAGAAGAAAAGCGAATCACAGAAATGCGTCTGCTGCAAAACCAGATCAAACCGCATTTTGTAAGAAACGTACTGAATACGATCCGGTGGCTTGCGGAGCTTAACGGAGTGTCCGGCGTCAGTAAGTCCGTTATGGCTTTGTCCAGCCTGTTGGAATATAATTTCAGGGACAGCACATTAAACAGTACGGTGGGAGACGAAATTAATTATGTGCGTAAATATATTTATCTCCAGAAACTGCGGTTTCAGAATAAATTCAGGGATGAGTATGATATGGAAGAGGAATTATATACGCAACCCGTTTTAAAGCTTACTTTCCAGCCTATTGTGGAAAACAGTATTTACCATGGCCTGTTAAATAAAGAGGGATTGGGAATCATTGTTATCAGAGGAAGAAAACGAGGGCGGGACATGGAGTTTACCATATCCGACAACGGAGTCGGTATGCCGGAGGAAAAGGCAAGGGAGATTTTGGAACCGCCGGCGCATCAGGATATCTATGAAGCCAGCGATAAAACGGAGAATATTGCCTTGTGGAATATTAATCTGAGAATGAAGCGAAGATATGGGGAGAGCTATGGCCTGCGTATTCAGAGCCGTCCGGGAGAAGGTACGGAGGTCATTATAAGAATTCCCGCAGGGGAGGACAAAATAATATGATAAAAGTCTTGATTATTGACGATGAGCCCTTGGTACGTATGGGAATGAATTCTATTATTGCATGGGAGGAACACGGGTACAAAATTGTGGGGGAAGCCGGTAACGGCGTACAGGGACTGGAGAAGATACGGGAATACAGGCCGGATCTTGTACTGATTGATATTATGATGCCCCAGATGGATGGACTTACGGTCATTGAGGAATCAAGAAAAGAAGGATTTGCAGGCAAATTTATTATTTTAAGCTGTGTTTCCGAGATTGAATATCTGCAAAAGGCGATTCGTTTAGGGGTCAGCAGCTACGTGTTGAAAAGTTCCGTGAATCCGCAGGAAATTCTGGAAACGGTGGAAGAAGCGGCGGCTGAAATAAAAAAAGAAAAAAGAGTTCCCATGGACTTGACGGAAGATTTTGGGAAGGACTTTCGAAAAAATTCGGATCACTTTGCCTTTCGGGAATTCCTGAACCTGATTTTAAAAGGCATTGTAACGGAGCCGGGGGAATTGGGAGAAAAAATGCAGGTTTTTGGATATGACCGGAATAAAAAAGCGTATCTTCTTGTCAGTTCCATTCAGGAAACAGGAATGGACTATAGAAAACTTTTATATAAAATGGCTTCCGTTGGCGAAAGTTTATTAGAAGAGCGCTGGGGAACCTGTTTTGCAAATTTTGAGGATTATCTGGTTATACTTATGTCGGCAGTTTCCGGAAAGGAAGCGGAGGAAATTGCTTTCCGCATGAAAGCGTCCGCCAGCCAGTATTTTGATATAAAGCTGCGGATACAAATCAGGGGCATTGATTTGCAGGAGTGGAATATTGCCAGTCAATATGAAGATGCAAAAGAGGAATTGGCAGGCAGCTTTTTCGAAAATAAGGAAAAGAAGGAAGACGCCGAATTGATTCCTTCCACGGAATTTGCCAGCTATAAAAAGCTGTCGGCCGCTCTGGAAATGATTAAGAGCATGCTCCTGCAAAGCCGTGCGGTGACCGAATCGGAAGCTAAAAAAGTCTATGCGGGCGCCATCGAATATGTGATCCTGATTTATGAACTGGCGTGGGAAGAGGATATTAAAAAAGAATTGAAAGGAGCGGCCTCCATACCGGAATATTTAATGCGCATGGATTCCTTCGAACAGGTTCATAAGGAGACGCTCAGGGTTCTCCGGAAATGTTATGAGCTGGCGGAACAGAAAGGATACCGGGAATATGAAGATGAACTGACCGATACTATGGTTAAATACATTCACAGCCGCTGCAATTCCAAAATCAGTACAAAGGACGTGGCGGAGCATGTGCATTTCAGTGTAGATTATACGTGTAAATATTTTAAGAAGAAGACGCAGACAAATCTTACGGATTATATTCTGAAGCTCAAAATTTACCGTTCCCATAAAGAACTTCTGGAAGGGAAAAGCATTGCGGAAATAGCCGATATTTACGGGTTTTCGTCAGGCGGCCATTATCTGAAGGTATTCAAAAAGTATGAGGGTATGACCCCCGGCGCGTTTGTGAGAAATAGCCGTACGGATAATAAAAGCGGCATATAAATAGTATTATTTTGCAAGTACAGGCCGAAAAGATGCAGTCGGGGATCGAAGCATCAGCGGTCTGTATTTTTTATAACGGATTTATGTAACGAATGTCAGAATGGGTGCATTGTAAAAATGCGCAGATTTCAGGATAATAGTCTTATCAAAAAAACAGGAGGTATTCGGTATGAAAAAGGTTTTGGCATTATTGCTTACGGCGGCTTTGGTCTTATCGTGTACGGCATGCGGGGGAAAAGAAAATAAAGAATCCCAGGAGCCAGCAGGTACGGCTGCAGAAAGTCCGGAAGAAGAGCAGCAGGAGAGTCAGAGCGCGGAGGCGGAAAACAAAGAAGAGATTGTATTAAAAGTATGGGTGGCGCCGTCGCTTGTTTCGGAAGACGAACAGAAAATGAAACAGGAAGAATGGTATGTATCCAGAGTAGCGAAGAAGTTTGAAGAAGAAAATCCCGGCGTTAAGATTGAATTCACCGTTGTACCGGATCAGTCGGCGGCACATCAGACTTTTAAAGCCGCGGCATCCACAGATTCCGGTCCGGATATTGCGAATCTATGGTCCGGTCAGAGCATCTTTGCCATGGAAGATGTAATTCTGGATATTAAGGACTATATTCCGGCAGAGGATAAAGAACTGCTTCAGGGATGGGAAACCGTAACGGTTGGATTTGAAGAAGGCGGTCCCGTTCTTGGATATCCGGTCAGCGGAAACGAAATCTGCGGACTTTTGTACAATCGTGCAATTCTGCAGGAGGCAGGTCTTGATTTTGATAATAACCCTCCGAAAACGCTTGCTGAGTTTATGGAAGCTATGGGAAAGATTAAGGATGCGGGGTATCTGCCGATTGCGGCCGGAGACGACGGATGGAACTGTGCATATTTTTACGGCTTTGCTTCCCTCTGGGCACAGCAGGAAGGAAATGCGAGAGTCGCTTCCGACAGTACGGGAGAAACGAAATTTGCGGAGGACGAAGCTTTTAAAGAATCCTATCGGTTTGCAAACGAGTTATACAATAACGGATATATTAATGAAGATTATCAGACCAGTCCCGATTACAATGAACTGTTTCTGAACGGGGAAGCAGCGTTTCTGATAACCGGAAACTATATGGTTGCGACGGCGGCGGACGCGTTAGGCATTGAGAATCTGGGCTTCTGCGGATTCCCTGATGTTTCTGCGGATGCGGTAAATAAAAATACCTGTATCGGAGGTCCCGGACAGTGCATGGTCGTTTCCGGACAATGTAAGAACCCGGAGATGGCAGTGAAGTTCCTTTCCTTCTTAAATAATAAGGAAAATCACATTGATTTACTGGCAGGATTGTCAAAGCTTCCGTTAAGAACCGATGTGACTCTGGAAGAAGTAGGGATGGCAGAGGACTTAGTGTACCGGCAGATTGTTAAATTAAGCGAAAATTATACTTACTGGGCGGATAACAGTATGGTACCCGAAGTCAATGCGGAAATGCAGAAGCTGGGATCTTTAGCAATTACCGGCAAAATGAGTATAGATGAAATGGCAGAAAAACTGGATCAGAAAGCAGCGGAACTGGCACAGTAAAGTCTGAATAAGGATGTCTCCTGGCACAGGGCGTTGAGGCATCCTTTCTTTTTAAAAAAAGGAAGGATTGTGATTTATAATATGGGTAAAGGGTCAAAATATGCGAAGGTCACGGCCAGACAGGGGTGGCTGTCGGTGCTTCCGGTGCTGGCCGTGATTTTACTGATACGGGGATATCCTCTGATCGTCGGGCTCTGTGAGAGTTTTACGAACTGGAACGGTATGAACCGGAATGATTTTATCGGGTTTAAAAATTATATGAATATTTTAAAAGATCCGGTGTTCTGGGATCTTTTGAAAAATAATATTATTTTTTTGCTGTTTATTCCAATCCAGCTGATTGTGGGAATTGTGGTGGCGGTTTTGTTTTATGACGAGACGCCCGGCTGGAAGTTTTTTCGGAACGTCTTTTATCTGCCGCAGATTATTTCTTCCGTGGTAATCGGATATCTTTTTTCTGTGTTTTTCAGTTACAGGGGACCGGTTAATGCGGTTTTAAAAGTTTTTGGATTTCAGAGCCGGGAATGGCTGGGAGAAAAGGGAAGCGCCATAATAATTATTATTCTGTGCCTTGTCTGGGTTAACATCGGATGGCAGGCTATGCTGGGACTCGGCGGCATGGGATCGATTCCGCCCTCTGTTTTTGAAGCGGCAAAAATAGACGGGGCAGGCTACTTTAAGCGCCTGTTCAAAATCACCATTCCCATGCTGGGAAGGACTATCGAGTATTCCTGCGTCATGTCCGTAATATGGGTTCTGACAGGCCTTTTCCCGTTTATATTTTCCATGACAAAGGGCGGACCGGGATACGATACGACGACTATTGACTATATGATCTACTTAAAATCCTTTGGAAGCTCCAGCGAAATGGGATATGCATGCGCTTTATCGGTGATTTTGCTGGTGATTGTGACGGCGCTGACAATCATACAGATGAAGCTTTCGGACAGGGCGAACGACTGGGAGGAGTAAAGATATGGTAAAAAAGAAAAAATATCCGGCGTCCCGGATTGTGATTTTTACTATGCTTTCCGTGCTGGCGCTTTCCTTCCTGTATCCGTTGTTTTTTATGTTTATTAATTCCTTTAAGACAAAATCGGAATATAGGAAGAGCGCTTTTGCCTTTCCGGAAAGCTGGAATTTTGACAATTATGTATATATGTTAGACCAGTTTGAACTGCTGCGTTACTTCTTTAATACGATTCTGATTGCTGCGGTCAGTATTGCAATCATGATGCTGCTTGCCATTTTTGCCAGTTATGCTTTTGCAAGACTGCCGTTTAAGGGACGCGGCATTGTGTATCTGCTGGTTATTGGCACCATGTTTATTCCGGCGCAGGTTACGATGATCCCCATGTATCAAATGTTTTCAAAGCTGCATTTAGTAAACACATTTACCGGGGTTATCCTATGCAATATAGCGGGCGGGCTTCCCGGGGCCGTGCTTCTATTAACCGCTAATTTCCGGGGTATTCCGGGAGAACTGATCGAGGCCGGTAAAATAGACGGAGCAGGTTACTTTAAAGTAGTGCGCCATATTATTATGCCCATGGGAAAGGCTACGATTGCTATTAACGTAATTCTTTCCTTCGTCGGTCAGTGTAATGATTTGTTTACTCCCATGATTTTACTGCAGGAAATGGATAAGAGAACGGTTATGGTAGCTTTATCCTCCATTATGTCTAAGACATCGGGAGACCAGGCGTTTCAGCTGACAGGGTTACTGCTTGCGGTTATTCCGCCGCTGCTTTTATATATTTGTCTCCAGAAATATCTGGTAAAGGGTTTGACCGTAGGGGCTATAAAATAGAAAGAGAATTGTTAGATTCCCTGTATGGAAAAGTTCCAAACAAAAGGATAAATATCCATAAGATTTCAGTCTTTTTACCTTTAAAAAAGTATATTACACTTAAATCAGCAAAAAACAAAAAACAGGGAGGTAAAACGAATGAAACGAAAACTGGCGTTAATATTGATTGCAGCTATGACAGTGTCACTGGTATCCGGATGCGGTAATAAAAATTCCGGGGATAAGACGGGGAATACGTCCGCGTTGAACGAAGAAGGAAAATATGATCCGGGCATTACAATTCTGTTAGGGTCATCGCAGGATTCCAATGAAGAAGACATCGACGGACAGAACAGTAAGGATAATGTTTGGCTGGACGCTTACCGGGATGAGCTTGGAATTGAATTTGACGATATGTTTGTGGTAAACCCTGAACAGTTAGAGGAAAAACTGAACCTTCAGATTGCTTCAGGGCAGGTTCCGGACCTGATGGCTGTAACGCGCAAGCAGTTCGAGATGCTTGTGGATTCCGGCCTGGCAGCGGATCTGACGGAAGTGTATGAACAGTATGCCAGTGATAAGACGAAAGAATATATGAATGCGGACGGCGGCAGGTGTATGGAAATGTCGAAAGAGGACGGTAAACTGTATGCGATTCCCGCTACGCAGGGGTATCTGGAAAGTCCCGGCGTGGTTACCTGGATTCGTAAGGACTGGCTGGACAACCTGAATCTGGAGATTCCTGAAAATTATGAACAGCTTTATGAGGTGATGCGTGCGTTCACTTTCAATGATCCCGACGGGAACGGCGTAAACGATACGTATGCGATCAGCACCAGCAATACGCTGGACGAATGGATGGGATTTTTTGCAAGCTACGGTTCCTATCCCAAATCCTGGATTCAGGATGAAAACGGGGAAATCGTATACGGCGGTATACAGACTGAAACAAGAAACGCCCTGGAAGCGCTTCATGCCATGTTTGAGGAAGGCATGATCAGCAGAGAGTTCGGCGCCAATGACTGGACGCAGTTTATCAAGTCGATCGATAACAGTAATGTGGGAATCGTTTATTTTGCCTGGTATGCGGTGGACTGGCCCTTAGGAGACGTACACCGTGAATCCGGCGCAGAATGGATTCCGCTGCCGGTTATGGGCGCGGACGGCACGGAAGCGAAAGTAATGGGTAATGCAGGGCCCGATACGTACTATGTAATGCGGAAAGATTATGAGCATCCGGAAGCGTTAATCCACATGCTTAATCTATGGTTTGAGAAAGCATACGGCAGCAGAGAGGAAATGCTAAAATATCACAAGAATGAAAAGGGCGAGCAGATCGCCAGCTTCAGTCCCATTCATCCGTGGCTGGCGCATGAGGACATCGACTATTACTGTAAAATCCGCGACAGTCTTGCCGGGGAGGACGTAGGGGAAATGTTCCCGTCCTGCCAGACCTATTATGAAGGGGTGCTGCGCTACATGGAGAATCCGAATGAGGATGATTATTCCACTTATAAAATGTACGGACCTGACAGCGGCTGTAAAGTGCTTGACTACTATATGAATAACGATCTGGTGTTATTTGAACAGTATTATGGCTCCGGAACTAAAACCATGAAGGAAAAATGGGGGGTTCTGGAAACAAAGCAGCTGGAAACCTATGTAAAGATTATTATGGGAGAGGAACCCATTGAGGCTTTTGATACCTTTGCCGAAGAATGGAAGAGCAGCGGCGGTGAGGACATCACAAACGAAGTGCGCAAAGAGGCGGCGGGAAAATAGAGCAGAGGTGGCGCCGATGAAGAAACAGAAAAAAAGCCGGAAAGCAGTCAGCTTTCCGGCAATCAAAACCCAGATGGCATATCATGCGTTAATGCTGCCATCCTGTATCCTCCTGATTCTCTTTTCTTATATCCCCATGTTCGGAATTGTCATGGCATTTCAGAATTTTACGCCGGCAAAAGGGATATTCGGATCGGAATGGGTAGGAATGAATAACTTCATACGTTTGTTTACTATGGATAATATCCAGCAGGTGCTGTTTAATACTCTTTATATTGCCATATCGAAAATTGTTTTGGATATTGTGGTTCCGGTCACCTTTGCGCTTATGCTCAATGAGGTGAAAAACAGATTTTTTGTAAGATCAGTGCAGACAATCACGTATCTTCCCTATTTCCTGTCCTGGGTCATTATGGCGGGCGTGTTTGTGGAAATTTTATCTCCCTCAGGAGGACTGGTAAATAATATTCTGGGATTTTTCGGTATCGACCCGATTTTCTTTCTGGGAGATAAAAAATGGTTTCCCAATGTGATGATTATTACCGATACGTGGAAAAATTTCGGGTTCAGCGCCATTGTTTACCTGGCGGCGCTTACGAGCGTGGACCAGAGTCTGTATGAGGCGGCGAGAGTGGACGGCGCGAATTATATGCAGCAGATGTTTCATATTACGCTGCCGGGAATTAAAGGCATCGTAATTTTAATGACCGTGCTGTCTATCGGCGGTATTCTGGACGCAGGCTTCGACCAGATTTTTAATATGTATAATCCGATTGTATATGAAACGGGAGATGTGCTGGATACCTTTGTATACCGGCTGGGAATTAAAGATATGGCATTTTCCTTATCGACGGCGGTCAGTCTGGTGAAATCCATCGTATCACTGATTTTAATTGTGATTTCCTATAAGCTTGCCGAGAAGTTTGCAGGTTACAAAATATTTTAGAGAGGGGAGCGTGCAAATACGTGTTAAAGAAAAACAAAAAACACATGGAAACCGGTACAAAGGTACATGTCAGCTGGCAGAGAAAATTGTTCAATGTATTTAATATTGTATTTCTGACGGCCATTTCAGCCCTTTGTCTTCTGCCGCTTATACATGTGCTGGCCTTATCGTTCAGCTCCCCCTTTGCCGCATCCAGCGGGCAGGTAGGGTTATTTCCCGTAGATTTTACACTGGAAGCCTACAAATACGTTGTAAAAAATGCAGATTTCTGGAGAGCTTTCGGCGTGACGCTGCTGCGGCTGGCCATTGCGGTGCCGCTTACCCTGATTATTATTTTTATTACTGCCTATCCCCTGTCCAAAAACGAACAGAAATTTAAGGGGAGAAAATTTTATACGGTATTTTTTATGATTCCCATGCTGTTTGGAGGAGGACTGGTGCCGGAATATATGACTTATATGAAATACGGGCTGATCGGGAATATATGGGCGCTGATTCTGCCCGGACTGGTGCCGATATCTTCGGTTATTCTGCTGATGAATTTTATGCGGGACCTGCCGGCGGAGCTGGAGGAAGCGGCAAGCATTGACGGTGCGGGTCCGGTAAAGCGGCTGTTTTATGTCATTTTGCCGCTGACGGTTCCCGCCATTGCAACCGTAGCGCTGTTTGCCATTGTAGGACACTGGAATTCCTGGTTTGACGGCATTTTATACATGAATCATCCGGATCAGTATCCTTTGCAGAGTTATCTGCAGACTTCCATTCTGACATACGATTCCAGAACCCTGACGCAGAAGGATGTGGCGCTTATGCAGACGGTGTCCGATCAGACATCGAGGGCCGCGCAGATTTTTGTGGCAACCGTGCCGGTGCTGATTGTATATCCTTTTTTTCAGAAGCATTTTACCAAGGGACTGGTTATGGGCAGCGTTAAAGGTTAAATTAATGATTCCGCACATGTGCGGCAGAGAAAGGACGGAGCGGTTTGGAGGAGAAGAAGTTACAGGAATTACTGAATAATATGACGGAAAAAGAAAAGCTGGCGCAGGTGTTTCAATTGGCGGCATGCTGTTATGAAGAAGATTTTACGCCGAATTTTACAGGTCCCATGCGGGACATTCAGGTGGACGACACATTGAAAAAAACGGCGGGTTCGGTAATCGGATTACTGGAGCCGGAGGAAATGCAAAGGCTTCAGAAACTTTGCGCATCCGGGCCCAATCATATTCCGGCATTGTTTATGCTGGATATAATCCATGGGTTTAAGACGATTTTTCCGATTCCCTTAGGTCTTGCCTGCAGCTGGGATACGGAATTGATGCAAAAAACCTGCAGGGTTGCGGCCAGGGAAGCGCGGGCCAGCGGAATTCATGCAACCTTTGCGCCTATGGCGGATCTGGTGCGCGATTCAAGATGGGGGCGCGTTATGGAATCCACCGGAGAAGATCCCTGGCTGAACGCACGGTTTGCAGAAGCGGCCGTAAAGGGATTTCAGGGAGAAGGAGTCGGCGAAAAAGACTCCCTGATGAGTTGTGTTAAGCATTTTGCCGGATACGGGGCGGCGGAAGCAGGCAGGGAATATAATACGGTGGACATGTCCAGAGGAGTTTTGAGAGATATGTATCTGGAGGCGTATCATGCCGCCGTTGAGGCCGGATGCCGGTTGGTCATGACAGCTTTCAATACGATAGAGAGAGTTCCCGCAACGTGCAATAAATGGCTCCTTACCACACTGCTCAGGGAAGAATGGGGATTCGACGGCGCTGTAATAACGGACTGGAATTCCATGAATGAGTTGCTTGCACATTCCGTAGCCGGGGACGGAAAGGAAGCTGCCGGGAAAGCGCTTAAGGCAGGCGTGGATATCGATATGATGTCCGGGCATTACTTGTTTGATCTGGGAAAGAAAATGGAGGAAGAGCCGGAATTGCGGCCCTTGCTGGATCAGGCGGTGATGCGGATTCTGAGACTGAAAAATGAGATGGGACTGTTTGAAGACCCGGGACGGGGAACGGACCCCAAGCTGGCAAGGCAGTTATATTTATGTGAAGAGCACCGGGCGCTGGCGTTGGAAGCCGCCCACAAATCTATGGTGCTCCTTAAAAACGAGCGGGTACTGCCGCTGAAAAAGGAATGCAGGGTTACGCTTGCGGGCAGCATGGCCGGAGCGGAAAATCTTCTGGGCGGGTGGTCGTTTACCGGAGATGCACAGGACTGCATAACAATCCCGGAAGGGTTAAAGCAAATTGGCGCGAATGTAGCCGCGCCCCGGCACGGGTGGATCGATATGGATGAAGTGTGCGCACTGGCACGGCAGTCTGATGTAACGCTGTTGATTGGCGGAGAACCGGTGGAGGAAACCGCGGAGGCAAACAGTAAAACGAATCTGAGACTGAAGGAAGAGGACCGGAAGCTTCTTTATTCTTTAAAAGAGCAGGGGAGCAGAGTGGTACTGGTGGTTTTATCGGGCAGAGCTTTCGTATTGAGCGATGTGGAGCCTTACTGCGATGCAATTCTGCAGGCATGGTTTCCGGGAACCGAGGCGGGCCGGGCAATTGCGGATATTTTATATGGGATCGCGCAGCCTGAAGGAAAATTGACGATATCGTTTCCTTATACGGAAGGACAGCTGCCGCTGTATTATAATGGATTCAGAACCGGACGGCCGCAGAAGGAGGAAGTGCTGACCGGCGGAGAGATCAATGAGGTGGATGAAATCTACGTTTCACATTATATAGACTGTCAGAATAAACCGCTGTATCCTTTTGGTTACGGACTCTCTTATACGGATTATGCATATCGGGATCTAAAGCTTTCGTCGGAATATATGTATCCCGGCGGGACGATTCAGGCCTCCGTGAAGGTGAAAAATACCGGAGAACGGGTCGGCAGGGAAATTGTACAGCTGTATCTGTGCGATCCGGTGGGCAGCGTAGTCCGTCCGGTAAAAGAACTGAAGGCATACCGCCTTTTGGAGCTGCAGCCGGGAGAAGAACAGGAATGTATTTTTACCATTTCGGAAGAAGACCTGAAGTTCTGGGACAATGAAGAGAAAAAAGTACTGGAACCGGGCAGATTTATCGTTATGGCCGGACCGGATTCGGAAAGGCTGTTAAAAAGTGAATTTGTTTATAAACTGAAAAAGGAGAGATAAAAGTATGGCTGTTAAAATTAGTATTATCGGAGCGGGAAGCGGGATGTTTTCTTTAAATCTGGTAAAGGATCTGTGTCTGACGCCGAATTTGCTGGACAGTGAAATCTGTTTTATGGATATCGATGAAGACCGGCTTGAGTCTTCTTATACCCTGTGTAAGAAATTTGCCGGAGAGCGCGGCGTACATTTGAATATTACGAAGACGCTCAGCCGGGAAGAAGCGCTCAGGGGAGCTGATTTTGTGGTAAACACGGTATTGATCGGCGGTTACCGCGGCTGGAAGGAAGGCTGGGAGATCGGTAAGAAATGGGGTTACCGTTTCGGCGGAAGTCTGCACATTATGCATGACGAAGCTTTCTGGATTAATTTTTACCAGCTTCGCATGATGGAGGAGATTCTGCTCGATATTAAACGGATCTGCCCGGACGCCTGGTATCTGATGGTAGCCAATCCCGTTATGGCGGGTATCACTTATTTAAAGAGAAAGTATCCGGAAGTAAAGCTGGTGGGACTTTGCCACGGATATGCCGGCGTATATGAACTGGCGGAACAGCTGGGATTAGAGGAAGAAAACATTAGTTATGAGATTCCCGGCGTGAATCATTTTGTGTGGCTTCGCCATTTTTATTATAAGGGACAGGACGCGATGCCTCTTGTAGACAAATGGGTCGAAGAAAAGGCGGAAGAATTCGGAAAAACCTGCGGGAAGAGTTATTGCCTGGGGCCGAAAGGAATTGACCTGTATAAGAGGTACGGGATTTTTCCTATTGGAGATACGGCAAATGCAGGCGGCGGAGCGTGGGGAAGCTGGTATCACACCAGTAAGGAAGAGGAAGAAAAATGGAATGAAGACCCGGACGAGTGGTTTAAAGATTATTTCAACTACAGCATGGAACAGGTAAACCGGATTCATGAAATGGCGTTCGGCGGCAAATCCATCAGCGAGCAGATCGGCACGGAACATTCCAAAGAACCGATGATTCCCCTGATCGAGGCCTTGGCCTGTGATGTGGAAAGGGTCGTGATTGTCAATGTATTGAATGATAAGGAATATGTGCAGGGTGTGCCGAGAGATTTTGAGGTAGAGATTCCGGCGCTGGTTTCCAAAAAGGGAATCAGGGGACTGCATACCGACCCGCTTCCGAAGGCGGTTCTGTCGAGAATGATGCATGACCGTATTTCCACCGTAGAGATGGAACTGGCGGCTTTTGAAAATCATGATAAAAATCTGCTGGTGGATCTGATTATGATGGATCCGCATAACAGAACGAGGGAGCAGGCGGAAGGATTTTTGGAAGAAATCCTGAATCTGCCTTATCATACGGAGATGAAGGAATATTTTTCCATGGAATATTCTCCTGAGTAAAAGTTCATAAGACAGCGGCGCGGAAACAGACAGGACGGGAATCTGTTTCTGCGCCGTTTTTTAATTTGCCGCTGATAATATACGGGCATTTAAGAAACTGCCTGGGCAGAGTTAACAAATCGCCGCGTTGGTAGTATTATGAATGTATCCTCTCTTTTTCGTGCAGAGATTGAGAGGACAAAAACGGAACCGTATTATATACTGAAAACTGTCAGGAGGATTTTTGTCATGGAATGGATTGAACGGCTGAATGATGCAATTGGTTATATTGAAGGACATTTAACGGAGGAAATTGATTATGGACAGCTTGGGCAGATTGCCTGCTGCTCTTCCTGGCATTTCCAGAGAATGTTCACCTATATGGCGGGGGTGCCGTTATCTGAATATATCCGCAGGAGAAAAATGTCGCTTGCCGCTGCAGACTTACAGGGCAAAAACATGAAAATCATTGATGTGGCAGCTAAATACGGATATAATTCCCCTACCGCATTTAACAGGGCATTTCAGTCTGTGCATGGAATCGCCCCGTCTGCTGTAAAAAATGAGGGCGTATCCGTAAAATCCTTTCCGCCAATCTCATTTAAAATTACAGTAAAAGGAGTGGAGGAAATGAATTATCGAATTGAAACAAAGGACGCTTTCCGCATTGTAGGAGTATCCGTACCGCTGCATAAGGATATTGAAAAAAATTTTACGGTTATTCCCTCAAAGTGGCAGGAAATATCTGCGGACGGAACATTGCAGAGACTAATTGGCATGATGGACATGCAGCCTATGGGAGTGCTTGGCGTCAGCACTTGTAATGATACGGAACCATGGAGGTATTATATTGCGGTATCTACTTCACAGGCAAGGGATGACCTTGAAGAATATGTTGTGCCAGCGGCTGCCTGGGCAATATTTTCAGGAGAGGGTACGAACCAGTCTATTCAGGAATTAGAACGGCGCATCGTAACAGAGTGGCTGCCGACATCGGGATACGAATATGGAAATGCTCCCGATATCGAGGTATACTTAAATCCGGACCCGCAAAATGCACAATATGAAGTATGGATACCGGTTGTAAAGAAATAGATAATGAATACGTTTGATTAGCATAATACATACTTTATTAGACATATAGGGAAACACTGATTAATTCAAGTATTTCCTGATAATGTATGATAAAATGTAAG
>ERZ779637.948-NODE-948-length-14534-cov-9.106913_pt1 | contig 14534 bp, 16 predicted proteins | sample MGYA00514196_ERZ779637 | MGnify/ENA primary metagenome ERZ779637 (study PRJEB29562, sample SAMEA4376700) | mouse gut metagenome | isolation source: Cecum | study: EMG produced TPA metagenomics assembly of the A DSS colitis mouse model was used to assess the...
CAATTGAGCCTATTTTTTTTCGGCTCAGTTTTTCATAGATTACTTGACACTACCTTCAATGCAATAAATGAAAGACAATTCCCATTATCCATGTTTCAGTCATGAGTTCAACCCTTCTTGCGCCAAACGACACTTTTTACCTTTATTTGGTCATGGGCAATATTTTACTCTTATATTTTCTGCTTATATTTTTTTATTTCAGCCCAAAATCCACCCCAAAATGTCTTTTCATGTAAATCTTTTGTATTCTCTTGACCTTTATTGTATAATAGTAGAGCGTGTTTGAAAATTCATTCCCGACATCTCCCGGAAAGCAATTTTCAAACACGCTTTGGGGGTATATGCAGCAAATTGCATGAAAAGAGGTATGAAAATGCGAATACTCATCTGTGACGATGATGCTCTGATAGTTGAACAGCTTCAGAACTATATAATGAGTTTTTTTGAAAACATTGGTGTGAAATGTCCTGAATTAATCTGCTTTTCCAATGGGGAATCTCTGCTGGCAGATAATGGCGAAAAAGATATTCTGTTTCTTGATGTAGAAATGCCCGGAATAAATGGTATCTATGTTGGAAATGAGTTAAAAAAGAAAAATGATAAAATTATTATTTTTATTGTGACCTCTTATTCCGAATATCTTGATGATGCAATGCGGTTCCGCGTATTCCGATATCTTTCAAAGCCTTTGGATAAACAACGCTTTTTTCGTAATATGATAGATGCGGTTGACCTATATAACACCATGACAATAAAAATCCCAATTGAAACAAAACAGGGGGTACATACACTACCTACATCTTCCGTCATAACGGTAGAAGCACACGGCAGAAAAGTAACGATACATACCACTCTGCGCGATTTTGAATCCGTTCACAATATGCAATATTGGCTGGAACTTCTCCCTAAAAACCGTTTCTTCCAGACACATCGCAGTTTCATTATCAATTTTGAACATGTCACGGATTTCAACCGCAATCTTGTTCATATGGCTGATAATCAAACCGCTTATCTGACAAAAAGAAAATACAGCTCTTTTAAAAAAGCCTATCTGCTTTATTTAGAAAGTACGGGGTAAAGCAAATGATAAATACAATCTGTTATTTTTTCAGTTTCCTTGTAGAAGCAATTATACTTTGGCAGTACTCCTCCCATTTATTTCCGGCAAAGCACTCCCCTCAGAGAAAGTTAGTCGTACTATGCAGTTTATATTTTATCCTATTTTGCGTGTCACTGTCTGAATTTATATGGATCAATATCATTTTATATTTTTTGTTGAATTTCATTTTCTTTATGACACAATATTATCTAAATTGGTATACAGCAGTATTTCATTCTTCTATTCTGACGGCTGTTATGACAATGAGTGAATTAATTGTTTATGGAATTACCAAGCGATTTGCCCCTCACTTCCTTGATAATGGCAGAGAATTTTATCATCTTTTATTTTTTTCGGTCTTTAGTAAACTCATATTCTTTGTTGTTACTTATATACTAATGCACCTGATGCAAAACTCAGGGAAGAACACAGAAAAACATGATAAATCTGTTTTTTTTCTTGTTTTCATTCCCTTAACCTCAATCTTTATTATGTTTACTTTTATAAGTATTGGTGAATCTGTTTCTCTCCCATCATCACTTGATTGGATGATTGTTGTGGGCGCTGTTTTTTTGCTGACAGCAAATCTGTTCATGTTTGAAATCAATCTGTATCATCAGAAAAAAAACATGGAATTTACAGAAATGCAATTATTGCTCCAAAAAGAGTCAGATTTGGCACAATACTATAAAATGCTGAATGCACAAAATGAAAACCAGCGTATTTTAATCCATGACATAAAAAAACACCTGCAGTCCATTGCTATGCTGAATGAACAAAAGGAATATGCTAAAATAAGCGCCTACATCCGACAATTGGTGCTTTCCCCAGACCTTAAAGAATCTTCCCGGCTATGTGATCATGAAATGCTAAATTCCATTCTATGTCGCTATATGCAGCAGTGCACTGACAACCACATAGCTTTTCACGCCGATATCCGAAGCGGAACGACAGAATTTATTGCTGACAATGACCTTACCTCATTATTCTGCAATCTGCTCGACAATGCTGTGAAAGCGGCTGAATACATTCCAGAATCATTTATTGAAATCAGTACAAGCAAAAAAGTTAAAACTCCATTTACCGTTTTGACGGTCATAAATTCCTGCCGGACAGATCCTTTCATCACGAAAAACGGTAGTCCGACTATAAGTATACCCCGCAGCCATAAGCATGGTTTCGGACTTAAAAGCATCCGCAAAATTGTCGCCAGGTACAATGGAAATATGCAGATATACTACAATTCCGATACGTTGACATTCCATGCAATCATTACTTTAAAGCAACAGGAATTATGAAAAACCATAATCCCTGTCCCTACTTCCCACAGCTTTTACATTTCTGTCTCCTGCATCCCCTCTCCTATCCTACTCCATGCTCCCCACTCACAATCCCATAATAAGTCTTCGCCGTCAGCAGATAACTCAATCCATACGCCGCCGCAAACGATAACACCATTCCCCCCGCACACTGCCAAAGCAGCCTGCTGTCGTAAAAGTAAATTGCCCCAAACAGTTTCTCCACCATACACAGACCCGCAACCGTATGCAGAACCCCAAACACCAACGGCAGGTAAAATACCAGCAGAATCTGCCTGTGAACCGTTCCCCGGATTTCGCCGCTTCCCATGCCGACCTTCTGCATGACTGCAAATCCCTCTTTGTCCTCATAACCTTCCGAAATCTGCTTGTAATACATCACTAAAACCAGGCACATAAAAAATATCAGGCTGAACAGAATACCGATAAACAATAGTCCGCCCATCATTTCCCTGCTTTCTGAACGGTTTTCCAGATTATTGGCAAATCCCACCATACCGGGCTGTTTTTGGCACCAATTTCCAAACTCCTTCACAAAAGCCTGTTTTTCCGCTTCCGTTCCTTCCACGTCCAACTGCAGGATGCGTTCCTCGCGGTCCGCCAAAAAGCCTTCCACGTCTTCCACGCCGTTTGCTTCCATCCAAATACGCACGAAACCGTCCCTTGCTTCTTTGTCTTTTACAATCAGGTAATATGCTTCCCCAAAACCGTTTTCGCCAGCCTTTGGCGCAATCCGCATTTCGGCCGGCTGCCCCTTCACCGTAAGTTCCTTGCCCATAAAGACCACACTGCCGTACCCGAAATCTTTTCCGGTGCAGTAAAGCGCCACTTCTCCCTCCCCCAAAACAAGCGGACGGTTTTCCATCCGGCCGTAATCTTCCGCCAAAAGGACCGTCACACGGAAATTATCCGCCTGCCGCATCCGGTCGGAAAACGTCAGTCCGAACGCATTTCCCTCTTTCCCGCAGGGAAGCTCGATTCTTAGGTAATCCATATCCGTTTCCAACTGCAATCCGTATTTGCGCTCCAGTTCTTCCAGTTTTCCCCTTACCTTTTCGCCGTCATAGTCCTTTTCCTTAAAGCAGGCTTTCATATCCATGGGATAATTAAAGTACAACACCCCATCCAACCCCAAATACAGAGAAGAAGTGCAGGTCAGCGTAATCATTACCATTGTGGAAAATATGCAGATATTGGACAGGCTCGCCGCATTTTTCTTCATCCGTTTTAACATTCCCGATACCGTGATGAAATTGGACGGACGGTAATAAAATCCCTTTCTTTTTTTCAGCGCTTTCAGAAAAACAACACTCCCTGACGTAAACAGCAGATACGTACCGACAATAACCCAAAATACCGCCAAAAAGAAGTTACTGAAAATTTTGGAATCCACTCTGCTGTTTATGGAAAGCCGGTATCCGCATACCAGCGCCGCCATACCAAACGCTGCGGACACCCAAAGGAAACGCGGTTCCCTCTCCCCCTTTTTTCCACCGGAAAGCAGTTCCACCGGCCTTGCTTTCCCCACCTGGAGCAAATTATAAACCAGGTTTAACGCATATACCCACAGGAAAAATACTGCTGTTTCCGCAAAGGCTCCCGGATGGAAAACAAACGTTACATCCACGGGCAGTCCCGTCATGCGTAAAAGCAGCAGAAACAGGAACTTGGAAAGCACCGTCCCGCTTAAGATTCCCGCCGACAGCACTATCCCGTATGTCAAAACGGCTTCCGCGAAAAACAAAATGCCGATATGCCTTTTTTCCAACCCCAAAATATGATACAGTCCGATTTCCTTCTTCCTCCGTTTGATTAAAAAACTGTTTGCATAGAACAGAAACGGCAGAAGGATAATCCCAAGCAGCACCCTTCCGATTTCCAGCATTATCCACGCATAAGCGCTTCTCGGCAAAATGCTTATAATATCATTATGAAGAATGGAGGAAAACACAAAATAGGTAAACACGGAAAAAATACCTGCGCCAAAATACGGATAATATACCGTACCATTGTTTAACACCCCTTTCCATGCCAATTGCGGAAGGATTCTCCACAGCTTCCCTTTTTTGGTTTCCTTATTTCTCCCATTTCCCATTTTCCTTTTTTCTGCTTCCCTTCCGCTTTCCGGTCTATTTCCGGTTCTTAGTTCCGTCCTGCTGTCCATTCTGTTTCCTCCCCTCCGCTGACCCTGTCGTCATTTCTATTTGCCGTCAGCACGGCCAGTGCATCGGATATCATCTTATACATCTCATCGTCCGATTGTTTTCCCCTGTATATTTGGTGAAACACGCTGCCGTCCTTAATAAACATTACGCGCCCCGCATGGCTTGCCGCCTGTATGCTGTGCGTAACCATCAGTATGGTCTGCCCTTCCCGGTTGATGTCCGCAAATAGTTTTAACAGCCGTTTGGATGCCTTGGAATCCAGCGCTCCCGTAGGTTCGTCCGCCAGTACGATTTCCGGTTTCGTAATCAATGCCCTGCATGCTGCCGCACGCTGTTTCTGTCCCCCCGATACCTCATAGGGAAATTTATCCAGCAAATCCACGATTCCCAGTTTTGCCGCCAAAGGCTCTAACCGCCGTTCCATCTCCCCATATCCGGTTCCCGCCAAAACAAGGGGCAGGAAAATATTATCCCGCAGGGATAAACTGTCCAGCAGATTAAAATCCTGAAACACAAATCCCAAATGCTCCCGCCGGAAAGCACACAGTTCCCTTGAACGGATTTGCGCCAGGTTCCTCCCGTTTAACAGCACCTGCCCGCTGGTGGCACGGTCCAAAGAGGCAAGGATGTTTAACAGCGTCGTCTTACCGGAACCGGATTCCCCCATAATCGCCACATATTCCCCTTCTTCCACCGAGAAATTCACGTCGTTTAACGCCTGTACTTTCACCGCACCCAAACGTGCCGTATATATTTTTTTAACATTTCTCACTTCCAACAGCGCCATTTTTCATCCTCCATCCTCTGTCGCATTTTCTTCCGGAAGCATTTGCCGCCACGCTCCCGTTTCCTATATTCCCATTATAAAAAACAGGAAACGTATCTGCCATCTTTCCGGCTTACATTTTCCTGTCTCAAACTTACCTTTTTGTAAGATTGCCGTATTTTATCCCTTCTCCTGCCCAAACCCCAGAATCACCTTCGTCCCCTTCCCTTCCTCCGATTCCACGTTTACCGTATGACCCAGTCTGTCCATAATGCTCCGGCATAGATAAAGTCCGATTCCCGTGGACTTCCGGTCCATCCTTCCGTTGTACCCGGTAAAACCCCGCTCAAAAATACGGGGCAGGTCCTCCGCCCGGATTCCGATTCCCGTATCCTCCACTGCAATATACTCCACCGCCCGATCCCCGCAGGGATTTCCTGCGCTGTCCGCACCGTAAATCCGTATGCAGCCTTCTTTTGTGTATTTTAATGCATTGGCAAGAAGCTGCTCCATCACAAACCCCAGCCATTTTTCATCCGTCACCGCTTCACAGGCAATGTCCCCCATGGAAAACTCCAACCCGCTCCCGATAAAAAGCACCGCATATTTCTTCACCGCCCGCCTGATAATGACACCTATGTCATACCTCTTAAGCAGCATATCCGAGGATATGCTGTCCAGCCTTGCATAATGAAGCGCCATCTCCGCATACTGTTCAATTTTAAACAGTTCCTCCGCGGACTGCCTGCGGTTCCCTTTTTCTTCCCCATATTCCTCCGTCCGCTGCTGAAGCAGGCGGAGCGCTGCAATAGGCGTTTTCACCTGATGAATCCACATGGTATAATAATCCGCCATGTCCGCCTGTTTCCCGTCCAGTTCCGAAACCAACCGGTGCCTTTCCCATACCGATTCACAGAGCAATTCCTGGTACATCCGCTCCACAAGCCCTTTTGGAACCGGCAGCCGGTAATCCCCCTGCGTCCCTCCGTCCAACGCTTCCTGCAGCTTTTGGCATCTGCCGCGGAAGCCTAAAAAATCAAAAAGACATCCCACCGCAATAAAAAAGAAGGATATCCACGCCGCATACAGCATATTGCCCACCACGCCGTCATATCCGTACAAGCCTGCCACCGCCAAATATACCGCCGCCATACCTGCCAGCAGAAGCAGCCATATTTTCTTTTCCTTTATATATGCCAGTACATAAGCCGTCATTTTCTATCTCCCATGCATACCTTCTTTACCTGCCGCCCAACTGGTATCCGACCCCTTTTTTTGTTAAAATCAGGTCATGGATTCCCACGCCTTCCAGCTTCTTCCTCAGCCGGTTCATGTTTACGGTAAGTGTATTGTCATCCACAAAACATTCTTCGTCCCAAAGCTTTTTCATCATGCTATCCCTGGACACCGTCCTCCCCCCGTATTCAAACAATAGCTGCAAAATGCGGAATTCATTTTTGGACAGCTCCACACGTCCGCCCCGGAAATCCAGCGACATATCCGACAGGTTCAATATGATTCCCCGATATTCCAACAGCGCCGTCTGGTTTTGGAAGGCATAAGTACGCCTGAGCACCGCCTGTATCTTTGCCGCCAGTACTTCCAGTTCAAAAGGCTTCGCAATAAAATCGTCCCCGCCCATGTTTACCGCCATGATGATATTCATATTGTCCGAAGCGGAAGAAATGAAAATCACCGGTACCTGCGATATCTTCCTGATTTCCCCGCACCAGTAATAACCGTTATAAAAAGGCAGCCCGATATCCATCAGCACAAGCTGGGGCTGGAAACGTCCGAACACCTCCAGTACATCGGTAAAATCGGTAACTGTCTCCACCCCGTAATTCCATTTTTCCAAATGTCTGCAGATTTCGCCCGCTATGGTTTCGTCATCCTCCACCACCAAAATTTTATATGCCATTTTTAAACCGTACCCCGTTACTTCATAAACTTTACATAAATTTTCGCGTGTTCACCAACAGAAGTAAACCTGCCGCCTTCCGCCCCTGCGGTCACGCAGATATACCTTTTCCCGCTGCCGCCTTCGCCATAGCTGACGGCACATTGTTTCGCCTGTACCACATAACCGGTTTTGGCACAGGTTACTTTCCCGTTTCCCACGTCTTTGTCCTCAATACGGCGTATAAACCAGTTGGAAAGTTCAATCCCCTCCGGGTGCCTTGCAGTACTTCCGGTCGTATAAGTACGCGCGGACATCACTTCACGGCAAAGCTCATTGGCAAGCACATGTTCCATAATCACCGCCATATCATAAGCCGTACTGTAATGATTTGCATCATAAACCCCTACGCAATTAGTAAAGTGCGTGGTTTCCGAAAGTCCCATTTCTTCCAGCCGTTCGTTCATCAGTTTCACAAAATCCTCCTGGGAACCCGATACATAATTGGCGAGTCCAAGCGCCGCTTCCGCACCGGATGGCAGGATTGTCCCATAGAGCAGATCTCTTATCGTTACGGTATCCCCTCTTTCAAATCCTGCCGTACTGCAGTCATTTAACAGGCAGTAATCCATAATATCACTTGTTATCGTATACGTATCATCCAAATTATCAATATGTTCCGCGGCAACCAGCAAGGTCAAGATTTTGGTCATGGATGCGGGATTCATACGGGTCTTTTCTTCCCTCCGTACCAAAATCTCCCCGCCATCGATATCCACGAAAATCACATATGCACTGATTACACCATCCGGCGGAGCCGCCGTGTTCCCCGATGTCTCATACCTGCCTGACACACCGGCAGTCCCGGCAGGATTACCGTCTTCCGGTATCTCCCCATCCTGCCCCTGGACATCCGCACCGTTCCCTTCCTGCGCCTTCTGCGTCTGCTCCATCTCCCCGTACAGGTTTTCCAGCGTAGCCAGCGGGGAAGTGCTGCTGGTACCCGCGCTACCGGTGCCGTGTTTATCTTCCACGGGCTTTTCCCCGTGCATCATTCCTTTCACCACCAGCACAAGAACCAAAACGGCAGCTACCGCACCGGCCACTTTCGCCAGTCTGCGAAACAGCATTTGTTTCCGCTTTTGCTTCCGCATTCTTTCTTTCCTGTGCGCCCACGCTACCCTGCGCATCCCTTCCTCATCGTACTGTTCTCCCACGACCACCACTCCCTGCCATTTTCTCCGGTTATGAATGCTTTCCAACCTTGATACCGTGGTCTGATTATAGCATGGTGAAAAATGTAGCGCAACGCCTTTTCCAAAGAAAACGCGGAAATTAAAAGCACGGAAATTGAAAACACGGATAATAAAAAATGATTTTACAAGGGTCTTGATTCCGCTGGCAAAAGGCGGTAATATTAAACTGTGGCTGTGACGGCGCTACACTGCGGACTGTCCGTTACCAGCCTTACAAAATATTTGTTTATGCCCGTACAAACCAAACGGACAGGAATGGAGGATTTGTATGTATCAGATGAAACCGGAATATTACACGGGGGTTGACTTTATTGACCGGGAGCACACCAGACTGTTTGAGCTGGCGCAGGAAACCCACGAACTGCTGTACGACAGCCTTTTGGTGGATAAGTCGGACAAAATTGTAGAACTCATTTCCGAATTGATTAACTATACGAGGACACATTTTGCCCACGAAGAAGAATACCAAAAAAGTATCGACTACCCTTACATAACCCAGCATGCGGCACAGCACCGCCAGTTTGAAGACCGGCTTTCGGAAATCGATTTGGTTTCCATGTCGGAAGATTATGATGAACAGGATGAAACCGTACAGGAAATTTTGGATTTTCTGGTGGATTGGTTGATTAACCATATTTTACGGGTGGATATGGCATTGGTGAAGAAATAAAGAGAAACGCGCCCGTCAGGGGTCTTTGCAAAACGGGAAACCCTGTTTTGCAAAGACCCCTTTGCCTTAGGCGGTAAGATTACCGGTTTTTAAGGGACTCCCATGAGCAGGAGCGGGCATTTCAGAGGTTGTATTGATAATTTTTACGCATAATATTGTGCCTGGGCTTCCCACAGTTCCCGGTAGAGGCCGGTTTGGTGTTCCAGTTCTTCATGACTGCCGCGCTGTATTACTTTTCCCTGGTCAAATACCAGGATGTCCTGGCAGAAGCGGCAGGATGCCAAACGGTGGGAAATGTAAATGGATGTTTTATTCCCTACCATTTTGTCAAATCCGGCATATACTTCACACTCGGATTCCGGATCTAAAGCGGCGGTGGGTTCGTCCATGATGACGAAAGGAGCGTCTTTGTATATTGCCCTGGCTATTGCCGTTTTCTGCTTTTCCCCGCCGGAAAAAGTCACGCCGTTTTCCTCAAATTCCTTTCCGATACTGGTGCGGAGTCCTTCCGGCAGCCGGCGGTAACGGTCGCCGAGTCCCGCCCGTTCCAGGGCTTCTTCGGCGCGTTTTGCATCCACGTCACTGCCTGACGCCACATTTTCCCCCAACGGGAAAGAAAAAACCTGGAAATCCTGGAATACCACGGCAAACAGGCCGCAGTATTCGGCGTAATCGTATTTGCGGATATCGATGCCGTTTACTTTGATACAGCCCTCCGTTACGTCATACAGGCGGCAAAGCAATTTTATAAATGTGGTTTTACCGGAACCGTTTTTCCCCACAATTACCATTTTCTCCCCGATTTCAAATTTTAAGTTCAAATCTTTCAGCACATAGGTTTCGCTGCCCGGATAGCGGAAGGAGACATGGTCAAATTCCACGCTGAATTTCCCGTCCCTGCGCTTTTCCACCGGGATGGCTCCCTCATGCTTACGCTGCGGCAGGTTCATGTACTCCACATAGTCCCCTGCAAAAACCGCATAACCTTTCAGGCGGTTTAACAGGATTGCCATTCTGCCCACCGCATCCGTGAATTTTAAGATGCTGGCAGCATAGGTAACCACATTGCCGATGCTGATAATTCCCACACAGGCAAGCGTCCCCGCAAAGACATATATTCAGCGTCCGGTTACGTGCCTGCCTCTGCCGGTGATTCTGCAGCTGTCTTTACCGTTTTGCCTGCCTGTTTTAAGGAGGCAAGAAAGGCGTCGAACCTCTTTGCCATTTTCCCTGACTTCCGGAACAGAAATATTCCGGCAGTTATGGCGATCCAGAGGATGACGGCAAGCACCATCAGCTTCTGGGAGCGTTCCTTCTGGAAGAAGACGGCCATAAGGAGCAGGGAGACGATCAGGATCTTGATGCTGCTGGAAAATACGTTTTTTCTCATTTGGTTTTTTCATTCCTTTCCTAGTAAAATAAAAAAGGAGGAATCACATCCGGGGGATTTATTCCTCCGCTGCAATTCCTCTTGTACCGCCAGCTGTGCCAAAGCATCAGTTGAACGGCAGTCCATTCTCTCCACAGTCTTCCACGTTCATGAATACGTCATCCGTGCCGGCAGGTGCGCCGCTGCCTGTATTGGCGTTGCTGCTTTCCGCACGCTTCCCTGCCGGGACATAGTTCCAGTCGTATACGGTGACCTTGGGGATCATGCCTTTTGAGCTGTCGGCTTTGCGGGTGAATTCCACAAGGTCAAGGTCGCCCGTGATAAAGAGCAGGCTGCCCTTTTTGACCCCGGCTTTGCTGATCCGCTCAGTAGCTTTCCCAAACAGGACGCACTGGTAGAAATTAGGGTGTTCCTGTTCCCCGAAGCCTTTGTTGACCGCCACATTGAACTGGATATAATCGGTTCCGTTGGTGCTGGTCTGGATTTCAAGGTCGGCTGTGACCCTGCCCATGAGTGAGATTTGTGTAAACATAGTTTCATTCTCCTTTCTTGATGAAAAAATTTTTGGTTGCATCAAAAAAAGTGCCAAAAAACTGCCACTTACCGGCATGGTTTTTCTGACACTCATTTCAATCATAAACAGCGTGTGCATCTATCCCGATGGGAAACACAAAAATCAATTACAGGAACATTTTAGCACAATATATAGCGTATGTCAAATGAATAAATACAATATATGTATAAAGCAAACACAGCCTATGAAATTAGCCCTGCTTTGCGGCAGGGCCGGATATTTTCGGACAGGACATTTATTGCACACCATCGATGGGTGGCAATATTTCAGTGAAAATAGGTTATACTACTCATCAACAAACTGGAATTGAATTATTTTTTCTTTTCAAATACTCCCCAAATACATACAAGAATCCCAACTATAACAACACCTAAAGATATAATAAACGGAAGTTCTACATCATACCCTTGTAACAATCCCCATAATCCAGATAGTCCATTACTATACACATCATTGACCGTTGCCAGTAGCATAAGTGCTATTGAATAAATTACGCCTATTAAAGCTACCACTGCGCCACAAAAATTTTTTTCATAATAATAAGTCCCCTATTTAGTCTTGACCTTATAAATCCCGAATTTATAAAACTCGCTGAGCTACAACCACAGTATAGTTATCCGTGTCATATGTAATCCCCGTCTCCTTAAAATTGTTTTTATGCCAAAAATGCTCTGCCTGGGGATTGCCTTTAACCCAGCCAAGCCGTATGCTCGAAAGCCTGATGTTGGCCAGATAGCGGCACAGATCGTCAATAATGCTGCTTCCAATTCCAGTATTTTGAATCGATGCCGCTGTCATAAAAAAGCCTATGAAAGCAGTTTTTTCATCAGGGTATGCCATAATAAAATCCATTACAGCAATCAATTCTTCCCCTTTGTAGTACCCTACATAATATTTGTCGCACATTTCTTTATTTGGAGGCAAGGCTTTCATATCATCAAGAATACTCTGTTCTGTCACAAATGGCGGACAGTATTGGTAATACAAACCATTTTTACTGCACAGTAAATATATATCCGCGACATCCGCTTTCTCCATGCGCCGTACAGTATAATCATTAGAGAAAAAAGATATATCCATTTGTGTTACCTCCTTCAAACCGGAAGTTGAGCTTTTATATATTTACATCGAATACCGCCTTTATTTGCCCATCCTCTGTGAAAAACTCTATTTCAAACCAAAAATCCAACTCTTCTCCAAAACTCATTGGTCTGTAACACACCACATCACTATTATCCGTTTCAAGCCTTGCTTCGTCCGTATCATCTATATCTTCCATACAGGATTTTTGGAAATGGTCTACCACAAACTCTTTATTTTCATATTCTTCCCACATAGCCAATTGTTCAACCAACCACTTCCCAAATCCCAGGCAGGCATTTTCTGATGTCGGTTCTGCATCAATAAAAGCGGCCCATAGGTGAGCATTTGATACTGTGTGTCATAGTCAAAGAAGATTGCGTCCTCACCATCGGCGTCCTGATAAAAATCAAAAACGCTGTACACGCCTTCTTTGCAGGTAAGCGGAATGCTGTGTAATTCTGACATTTGGGTCTCCTTTTTCAAATAGGTTTCCTCCGTTTCGTGGTTTAAATAGTTTGACTATAACATAAGCAGTTCTAAATATCATTCACTTTATCCTGAGGTACAGATTTTTTCCCCGAAAGACAGAAAAAGGATCGTGGAAGGCACTTGCCAACCCTTCCCCGGCCCTGTACAGCCACATATCAGATAACAGCTACTGCCTCGCGCCTGCCATATTCATACATTTTCAGAGATACCAGTCTGGTAATCCTCTCCATATATTCTGTCGTTCTTGTTCCAGACCGCTTTACCATTTACGCCACATCCCCAATTTTAATTTACTTTCCTAATTATATCACAGACACTGTTTTGCTTCAATTTTCCCAGAGGCTTTATCTCAGTTCCTCCACGCCAAGCAGGTTGTCTGTCTGCACTGCTTTGGCCAGGAGCAGGGATTGCCCGGAAGGTATGCTGTCTGGAGTCCTGAAATAGAACCGGTAGGAAAGACCGGGACGGATCTTATAGTCTTTCCCGATTCGGAGCAGATGCTCGTTTCCATCCTGATCGGTAAAGGAAGGTGGATAGCTCGATACAACAGGACGGGAATGCCTCCCAAAGAATTCTCCGGCAAGACAAAAGCGGAGGTCAAGGCAAAGCTGGATGAATACAAATTTCTGGTACAGTCTGGAGAAGCAGTCAGCCTAAAGCTCACAGTGGAACAATATTCTACCAAGTTCCTGCATTATAAGAGCCAACAGGTTACGCATAAAAACCTGAAGCAGACTGCGTATGACCGCACGGAGTCCATTTTTGAAAGTCATATTAAGCCGCATCCTATATCCCGGATTCTGATGTGCAATCTGAAAGCCTCAGATATTCAGGGACTGCTTGACGAAATGCAACCTAATTACAGTTATTCCACAATCAGAAAAGTATACCTGTTTTTGCACTCTATGATTAAATATGGCAAAACGGAAAAGGATCTTCCTAAAACTTATGACCCTTTCCTTACCGTTGAAATGCCAGATGACTTGATTGTCTGCACCAATACCGGCAATTTCCCTACCAGTAGGAATATACAGGAAACTCTGGACAGAATTTTACGCAGATGTGGCCTGCCTCATTATGGCACCCATGCACTGAGACACACCTTTGTAACAAGACTACTTAGTAAAACATCAAGTCATCAGGATATAAAGGCTGTGGCTGAACTGCTGGGGGATGACTACAAGGTCGTTATTAAGACTTATCTTCATACGGATACCGGTGGAAAACATGATTTAGTAGACCAATTATAAGACCTATGCCTTTCCACCTGCCTACCACCTTATGAAAAGATTTTATTCGATTTTGAGCGGTCTAAAACGGTGCTCGTAAAAAAATGAAATTTTGAAAAAATAATCAAAAAAAGAACGGAGACTTAGGTCTAAAAGGACAATGTGGGAAAAAGTGGATAATAAAAAACCCCGATTTTTCGGGGTTTTCGAGAGGCGCAGACCGGATTTGAACCGGTGCATCAGGGTGTTGCAGACCCACGCCTTACCGCTTGGCTACTGCGCCATATCCATATAACATTATATCACTGATTATAACAAACCGATAAATTACCGTCAAATACTTTCCTCTGTAATTTATCGACATTTATGACTCCGACGGGAATCGAACCCGTGTTACCGCCGTGAAAGGGCGATGTCTTAACCGCTTGACCACGGAGCCAGTATTCCTTATTCCACATGCCGCCCTGCGGCACGGGAACCCGCGGGCTTTCCCCGCGGACCCCCCTCTTCTGACTCCCCGAGTAGGGCTCGAACCTACAACCCCGCGGTTAACAGCCGCGTGCTCTACCATTGAGCTATCGAGGATTATTCCCG
>ERZ779637.949-NODE-949-length-14524-cov-5.035662_pt1 | contig 14524 bp, 5 predicted proteins | sample MGYA00514196_ERZ779637 | MGnify/ENA primary metagenome ERZ779637 (study PRJEB29562, sample SAMEA4376700) | mouse gut metagenome | isolation source: Cecum | study: EMG produced TPA metagenomics assembly of the A DSS colitis mouse model was used to assess the...
GTCAATGGCTTTGCAGTTGGGTAACATCGTTGATACGATATTTGTGGGGAACTTTTTGGGGACAGACGCTATGTCAGCAATCACGCTTGTTCTTCCTATGGAAACTTTGATACAGGTAACGGGTTATTGCCTTGGTACGGGAGGAGCGATTGCAGCCGGCATTTTGCTAGGCAAGCGGAATAAGGAGGGCGCATCACAGTTGTTTTCACTCACACTGCTGATAACCGTTGTAGTGGGACTGATTATTGCCGCAGCGGCGCCTTTTTTGGCAATGCCTATTGCAAAAGCGTTAGCAAAGGGCGGAAATCTCAGTACTCTTGCAGGTCACTATCTTTTTGTAGGGATGCTTGGCGCTCCGGTTATCGGTGTTGGTCTTCTGATGTCGAGCTTTTTGGGTGTGGAAAATCACCCCGAGCTTGCGTCCGCCTACCTGATCGTCTCTAATGTGATCAATCTGATCCTTGATTATATATTATTAAGATTCACCAGTCTTGGTATCGCGGGTGCTTCCCTGTCTACGGTGGCTGGATTTTTGCTGGGAATGGTTATTTTTATCTTATATATCCGTTCTCCGAAACGTATGATCAGCCTTGTCAGAATACAGTCACTTGCCCCTCTGAAAGAGGCAGTCGTATCAGGGGCGCCGGTCTTTGTGTTTATGGTCATGACCATCATAAAAGCGTTTGTGTTGAATGAGATCATTATCCGCTTTATTGGGGATGACGGGATGGCAGTCTATACAGTCTGTGACAATGTCCTTATGATCGTGGAAATGATCACAGCCGGAATCATAGGCGTAATACCGAATATAGCGGGAATTCTTTATGGGGAAAAGGATTACTTCGGCATCCGCGCGCTGTGCAAAAGGGTTCTTGTATTAAGCGCGGCTGCTACGGTTTGTATCTTTGTGCTTGTCATGGCGTTTGCAAAATCGGTCACTGTTATTTTTGGCGTGGATCATCCGGCTCTTTCTTCCATGATAGTGACAGCGCTCAGGATTTTTATTCTGTGCCTGCCGGCATATGTATGGAATAAATTTCTTGTCGGCTATTATGAATCGATTGAGGAGTCGAAGCAGGCGAGCATTATTACATTCTTTCAAAATGGCATTTATGTGCTGCCCGCTGCAGCTTTTGGAATCATTCTGGAGGTAAATATGGGCGGCAGCGGCATAAATGGTCTGGCGCTTAGTTTTGTATGCTCGGAAATCCTGACCGTTCTTACGGCATATATTTATCGCAAAAACAAGCATAAGGGTACGGATTTCTATCTGCTTCCTGAGGAAACGGGAACATGCTTTGATTTTACCGTGAAGGCAGATATGGAGGAAACTGCGCTGGTGCCCATAGAGGTAAAAAAGTTCTGCCTTGATCATGGCATAAGCGCCAGCAGGGCAAATATGGTGGCGGTAGCTGCGGAGGAAATGATTGTAAACTGTATTAAATATGGCGGCAGGCTGTCTCATTGGATTGATGTCAGCCTGGTGATAGAAAAGCAAAAGCTGCTTTTGCGATTCAGGGACAACGGAGTGCCTTTTAATCCCACGGAGTATGAATTTGACAGTGGGAAATTTGATATACATGGGATTGAGCTTGTGAAAACAATCTCATCTGACATCAGTTATATGCGCACAATGGATTTGAATAATACTGTGTTAGAATTTGACATGGAACAGGAGGAAGAAAAATGAGTAAAATTAACGACACAATTTATGAAATTGATTTTGAACCGGTAGTGAGTATGTTTGAGAGACAGGTAGAAATGCATCCGGACAAAACGGCAGTCATTGCAGGCGGTGAGAGGAAAACGTATAGTGAGCTGAATGCCGATGCAAACAGGGTGGCAGATGTTTTGATTAAAAATGGGGTAGAGGCGGAAACGATTGTAGCCGTCCTGTTAGAGCGCGGCATAAAAGTTTATACTGCGACACAGGGAATCTTAAAGGCAGGCGGGGCATTTACCTGTATTTCTGACGAATATCCGAATGAACGTGTGCGTTATATAATAGAGGATAGCGGCGCAAAGTGGGTTATTACAGATGAAAAGACAAAGAATCGGTTCAGGGATTTGTGGGAGACATTAGAGTGTACTCCTCTTATCATCGATGAGATTTTGAAAGGTAACAATACGCAAAATCCCAATCGGGAAATTCATGAAAAAGATTTATGCTATGTTATTTATACGTCAGGTTCTACCGGAAAGCCTAAGGGCGTTATGATTGAACAGGGGAATCTTTCAAATTTCGTAAATGCAAACCCAAAGAACCGTGAAACGCTTGGATATACAGAAAAATCGTCGGTTGTTCTTGCACTTGCGGCAATGACTTTTGACGTTTCTATTATGGAAGAATTTGTTCCCCTCACCAATGGTATGACAGTTGTAATCGCAACAGAGGAGGAAATACATAATCTGGATCTGCTTGCGGATACCATTCTGCAGCATGGCGTTGATAATATAACAACAACACCATCGTTTCTTTCTGTTATGCTGGAAATTCCGAAAATGCGGGAGGCATTAAAACAGGTTCGCTCCTACGATCTTGGCGCCGAAGCATTTCAGGGAGCGCTGTATGACAAAATATCTGAAATCAATCCGGAAGCATATATCATGAACGGATATGGGCCTACGGAAACAACGATTAGCTGTACTATGAAGGAAATTACGAGTGGTGAGAATATCACCATTGGCATACCGAATGCCAATGTGCTTGTATATATTATTGATGAGAATAATAAAGAAGTTCCGGATGGGCAGGTTGGAGAGCTTCTCATCTGTGGAAAGGGTGTGGGGCGTGGATACCGGAACCTTCCGGAAAAGACGGCCGAGGTATTTATTGAGTATCATGGCATGCGTGGCTACAAGTCAGGAGACCTTGCCCTGATTAACTCGGAGGGGGAGATTGAATTTCACGGAAGAAAGGATAATCAGGTAAAACTCAGAGGCTTTCGGATTGAGCTGGGCGAGGTTGAGGAAGTAATTTTAAGACACGCAGATGTTTTGAATGCAGTAGCGGTCGTTACGGATGAGCGGCTTTGTGTGTACTATACTGCCGCAAAAGAAATCGATCCGCAGGAGCTTTCTGATCTTGCGGCAGAAAGCCTTGCCTACTATATGGTGCCGGATTTCCTGCTTCAGCTTGAGGAAATGCCGCTGACGGCAAATCAGAAAATAGACAAAAAATCCCTGCCAAAGCCGGTACTGAAACAGGGCGATCATGAGGTGCCTAAAAATCAGATGCAGAAAAAGATTTTCGATATCGCAGCATCTGTTACCAATAACAGCAACTTTGGCATAAACACGCCATTTTACCGCGCAGGGCTTACTTCTCTGGGGGCAATGAAATTCAATGTCCTGCTGGCAGAGGAATTTGGCATAGCGATAAAAACCAGCGATATCAGCCAGTATAATACGGTAGTCCTTATGGAGGAATTTATCAGGAATGCAGAAGCTCCTGATGCAAGGGAAATCCGTTCCGTTTATCCATTAACCGGTTCTCAGAAAGGGATTTTTGCGGAGTGTGCGAAGAAGCCGGAGACAACAATTTATAATATACCGTTTTTGTTTACGCTTGACAATAATATTGATGAAGAGAGCCTTGCCGGCGCAGTTGCCAGAACCGTTCATGCGCATTCTTATATGATGGCACGTTTTGGTATCAGCGAAGACGGGGAAATGGTTCAAAAACCGTTTTTAGAAAATTTTGTGCCTGAGATTATCCGAACAACAGACAGTGCGTTTCAGAAGGACAGTCTTGTAAAGCCATTTCAATTAGAAGGGGGCAGACTGTTCCGGATCGCAATCTACCTGACGGAAACGAAGAAATATCTGTTTGTCGATTTTCACCATATCATGGCAGATGGAAATTCCTATGATATCTTTTTTGAGGACTTGAACCGTGCCTATATGGGTGTAGAATTGGAAAAGGAAACTTATACCGGTTTTGATGCGGCTGTATCAGAGGAACGCGCAGCAGAGCGGGGTGACTATAAAAAGGCAGCTCTTTACTATGACAGTATTTTTCAGGGGATTGAGATTGATTCGCTGCCGATATATGATAAAAAGGACGATACTCCGAAAAAAGGTCTGGCAGAGTATAAAATGACAGTATCTGCAGAAGCAGCTCTGGCGTTTTGCGATAAACTGGGAGTCACACCAAATACGCTTTTTACCGGAATTTTTGGAATCCTGATGTCCCGCTGGTCAAACGCAAAGGAATCGCTGTTTGCAACCATCTATAACGGCAGGAACGATTCGAGACTTGAGAATACGATATGTATGCTTGTAAAAACGCTGCCTGTATATTGCAGATTTGATGATAAGACAACGGTGGTATCCTATATGGTTTCTTTGCAGGAACAGTTGATGAACTCCATGGCAAATGATATTTTTCCGTTTTCCGACATTGCTGCAAAATACGGGATTACCTCTGATCTGATTTTTGCGTACCAGGCAGAACTGACTGACGACTATCCGATCGGAGATACGGTTGCTGTTGGTGAGGATTTGGCTCTTGATTTGCCAAAAGAACCGCTGTTGCTGCAGGTTCGCCTCTATGACGGGGAGTATTATCTGACAGCAGAGTACCGCAGTGATTTGTATCAGGAGGAGACGGTTCAGAATATTATGGATTCCTATAATGCCGCTTTTGAATCCATATTCGGCTGCCGCAATGTATCGGATGTGACAATCCTTTCAAAGCAGCAGGAAGAACAACTTGACCGTTTTAATGAGACGCAGGTGCCGTATGATGACAGCAAAACGGTTGTAGATATGTTTGAGGAAGCGGCTGCAAAATATCCTGACCGGACAGCCGTTGTATATCAGGATGTCAGATTGACATACAGTGCGTTCGAAAAAATAACGCGCAATCTTGCGGGCGTTCTTATCCGGAATGGATTAACGGCAGGTGACGTGGCTGCCGTGCTGATCCCCCGCTGTGAATATATGGCAATCTGTTCCGTCGGCATTGCCCGCAGCGGATGTGCCTGCCAGCCCCTTGACCACACGTATCCCCAGGACAGATTGCATTTTATGCTGGAGGACAGCGGTGCGAAACTTCTGATTACCACACAGAAGATGCGTGAACTGGTGCCTGACTATACAGGACAGATCTTGTTTCTTGATGAGATGCCGGACCTGCCGGATTATACAGAGAAAATGCCGTCTCCAAAGCCGGAGGATCTGTTTACGCTGCTGTACACATCAGGTTCGACAGGAGTGCCAAAGGGCTGTATGATTGAGTTTGGAAATATCACTGCATTCTGCAGATGGTATCACAGACAGTATCAGTTTGACAGTTCCGCCCGTCTGGCTGCCTATGCGTCCTATGGTTTTGACGCATCGATGATGGATATTTTTACGTCCCTGACTGCAGGCGCGCAGTTAAATATCATTGCCGAGGAGATACGCCTTGACCTTCTTGCGCTCTGTGATTATTTTGAAGAGAACCGGATTACCCATTCCTTTATGACGACACAGGTGGGACGCCAGTTTGCAATGGAAATAAAGAGCAAGGCATTAAAACATCTCAGTACGGGCGGAGAGAAGCTGGTTCCTTTAAATCCGCCGGAGGGTATCAGGTTTTACAATGTCTATGGGCCTACGGAATGCACGGTTTATACAACAATCTTTGAGATGGATCGGTATTATGATGATATTCCCATCGGGAAGCCGCTGGATAATCTGAAGCTCTATATTGTTGATGACAAAGGACACCGTCTGCCGGCAGGGGCGTCCGGTGAGCTGCTTGTCTCAGGAAGGCAGGTGTCGCGGGGTTACCTGAACCGTCCGGAAAAAACAAGCGAGGTATATGCTAAAAATCCTTATACCGATCAGGAAGGATACGAACGGATGTACCATACAGGCGATGTGGTGCGCTGCTTAAATGATGGAAATATTTCTTTTGTGGGCAGACGGGATGCTCAGGTAAAAATAAGAGGATTTCGGATTGAGCTCACGGAAGTGGAGGAAGTGATCCGGCGTTTTCCGGGAATTAAGGATGCTACAGTTGCCGCATTTGATGAGGAGAGCGGCGGGAAATATATTGCTGCGTATGTTGTGTCGGATGAGCAGATTGATATTAATAAGCTGAACGCTTTTATTATGGAAACAAAGCCGCCGTATATGGTGCCGGCTGTAACGATGCAGATTGACAGGATTCCATTAAATCAGAACCAGAAGGTTAACAAGCGCGCCCTGCCAAAGCCGCAAAAGGCAGTGGAGGAAATGATTCCGCCGAAAAATGAAATGCAGCAGCGTATTTGTGATTGCATTGCGGAAGCAATCGGGCACAGGGAGTTTGGTATAACGACGGATATTCAGTTTGCGGGACTGACTTCGATCAGTGCGATAAAACTTAATGTACTTTTGGCAAAGAAATTTGATGTGGCAATCAAGACAAATGATATCAGGGAAAATCCAACTGTTGTCCAGTTAGAAAGATTTCTTCTGGGGACGGAAAAATCCGAGATACATGAAGTACGGGAGGTGTATCCTCTTACCAACGTACAGGCAGGCATCTTTGTAGACTGTACGGCGAATATGGGAACAACGGTTTATAATATTCCATATTTGTTCCGTCTAAGTCCCAAGATAGATTTAATCCGGCTGAAAGAAGCAGTAGAGCAGACAGTGGAAGTGCACCCGTATCTGAAAGTACAGCTTTTTATGGATGAGGATGGTGAAATACGCCAGCGCAGGAATGATGATTTGAAATACGCCGCTGAAATTATTAACGGTATGGACAGGGAAAAACTGGTAAGGCCATTTCCGTTGTTTCACGAGCCGCTGTTCCGTTTTGAGATATACAGGACACACGAGGGAAGTTATCTGTTCCTTGACGTGCATCATCTGATTGCAGACGGCACCTCTCTTTCTGTTATTCTGTCGGATATCGACAGGGCATATCAAGGCGAAAAACTTACGGCAGAGGCATATACTGCCTATGATGCAGCGCTTGACAACGAAAAGGCAGTACAGGGAGAAAAATATAAAAAAGCGGAGGAATTTTATGCTTCTGTATTGAAAGACTGCAGCTCGGATACCAGTCTTTATCCTGATAAAAATGAAGATGCACCAAGTGTTGGGAATTTGTGCAGAAAGAGTGATGTCATCAGCAAGGAAGCTGTGCAGGCGATCTGTGAGAAATATGGCATCACAGAGAATGTATTTTTCACAGGTATATTTGGCGCGGCACTGGCAAGATACCATTTTGCTCCCAAAAGTGTATTTACAACCATTTATCATGGCAGAAACGATTCACGTCTTTCGGATACAATCGGCATGTTTGTCAAAACATTGCCTGTGGTTTGTGATACAACGAAAAATACGGAAGAATATTTTGTGACAATTAAGAACCAGCTTATGGGAATGATGGATCACGATATTTATCCGTTTCAGGAAATCAGCCGCAATTTCCATATTAAGCCTGATACGATGTTTGTATATCAGGGCGGGAATTTTGCGTTTACTGAAATCTGCGGAGAGGATGCAGAAGAAATCCCTCTTGGCTTAAATGCGGCAAAGGAGCCGATATCGCTTATGATGAGCATTGAAAACGGCGAATACATCTATGAACTGGAATACAGAAGTGATTTGTTTGAAAAGGAGACGGCAGAGTATCTGATAGAAAACCTTGAAATCACCACAAAGGCTTTCCTTGATGGAAAGGAACCGTCAGAGATACGCCTTCTGTTCGATGAGCAGGATAAGATGGTGAATACGCCGCAGTACATGGGGAAGACTTTTATCGACCTGTTCCGGGAAGCTGTGTCAAAATATCCGGACAATACTGCCGTAAAAGATGAGAACGGTACAATAACATATGCAGAGCTTGATGCAGTGTCGGAGCATATCGCTGATAGACTGAAGAATAATGGTTTTGGGCGGGAAAATGTGGCCGGAATTTTATGCGGCAGGACAAGGGAATTTGTGGAGGCGTTTGTAGGAATCATGAAAGCGGGAGGAGCATATGTTCCCCTTGATCCGGAATACCCGCAGGAGCGGATCGAATATATGCTCTCTGACAGTGGCAGTGAAAATCTTCTCCTTATGAGGAAATATCAAGCACTGACAGAGAGGTATGACAAGAACATAATTTATCTTGACGAGATAGAAAAAGACGGACTTGGCTTTACGGGAAAGGCGGATTTGACCCCGCCGCTTCCGGAAAATCTGGCATATATGATTTACACCTCCGGCTCAACAGGAAAACCAAAGGGTGTTATGCTGGAACACCGCAACCTGATGACATTAATTGAGCATACAGCGACCTTTCACAAGACGGTCCCGGAGGATATGTATGGCGAATTTTCTTCTTTCTGCTTTGATGCTTCGGTACATGACCTGTTTGTACCTTTGACAGCGGGGGCTTCCCTTTATATTTTCCCGGAAAGCGTCAGGAAGGATGCTGTCGCGGTCTGCCGTACCTTTGAAAGCGAGCCGATTACGGTAGCGACCATGCCGACGCAGATGGGTGAGCTTGTGGCGGAAACCCTGACAGGGGATTGCGCTTTAAGGATTCTCACTCTGGGAGGTGAAAAGTTTAAGCGCTATTATGACAGGAAGTACATGATGATAAATGGCTATGGCCCTACGGAAAATACCGTTTCGTCCACGGAGTTTGTGGTTGACAAGGAATATAAAACGATTCCGATCGGAAAATCACAGCTTAATGTAAGGAGTTATATCGTAGATGAGAACTTAAAGCGTGTACCGGTGGGAGCGTCAGGGGAGCTTTGCGTGGCAGGGCGGCAGGTGGCAAGAGGCTACCATAATCTGCCGGAAAAAACAGCGTCCGTATTTGTGCCCAATCCTTTTGCCACATGCAAGGATGAGGAAAGGCTGTATCATACAGGCGATATGGTACGGATGAAAGGTGACGGAAATATTGAATATATCGGGCGGATCGACTCACAGATTAAGATTAATGGATTCCGCGTGGAGCTTGGCGAAATCGAGGGGGCAGTCCTGAAACGTGACGGCGTTTGTGAGGTGGCGGCAATCCCTGTAGATCAGAGCGGTGTAACGTATATTGCAGCTTATTATACGGGGGCAGAGTATACAGAGGAGGACTGGAAGGAATTTTTAAGTCCATTGCTTCCGGAATACATGGTGCCTGCGTTTTATACCCATCTGGACAAAATGCCTGTTACGCCTGGCGGAAAGATTGATAAGCGTGCTTTGCCGGAGCCTGCCATTATGGAAGAACGCACCAATTATGCCGCACCTCAGACGGGAGCGCAGATTAAGCTGTGTAAGCTGTTTGAAAAGGCATTAGGACGGGAAAAGGTAGGAATTGATGATGATTTCTTTGCAATCGGCGGTACTTCCCTTGCTGCTTCCAAGGTTGCAGTAATGTGCCTGAATGAGCAGATTCCTTTGGTATATGCAGACATTTTCAAATATCCTACGGTGCGTGCGCTTGCCGCGGCGTTATATGGAGATGAGGCGCCAAAGGAAGATACAGATGAATTTGCAAATTATTCCTACAATGCAATCGATACATTAATCGCTGCGAATAACAGACAGAACGCTGACTGTGTGGAGAAAAAGGAGCTGGGTGATATCCTGATTACGGGTGCGACAGGTTTTCTGGGGATTCACGTGTTAAAGGAATTTCTTGACCGTTACGATGGCAAGGCATATTGTATGGTGCGCAAAGGCAGATATGAGTCAAGTGAGCGGCGTCTGATGAATATGTTGATGTATTATTTTGACTTGCCATATACCGAACTGTTTGGAGACAGGATTATCTGCATTGACAGCGACATAACGGACAAGGAAGCGGTAGACGGATTAAAAGACGTACCTTTTACCACATTGATCAACTGTGCTGCCTGCGTCAAACATTTTGCTGCGGATGAGATTTTGGAAAAAATCAATGTGACCGGTGTGAAGCATCTGATTGACCTCTGCGCATCCACGAATAGAAGGCTTGTACAAATTTCAACGGTATCCGTAGGCGGCGAGGGTATGGACGGCAGACCGCCGATGGAGCGGAAAATTGCCGAGAACGATCTGTATTTTGGCCAGAGGATTGCCAATGAGTATATACGCACGAAGTTCCTTGCAGAGCGTGCAGTGTTAGAGGCGGCCGCAAAAGGTCTTGATGCGAAAGTGATTCGTGTCGGCAATCTTATGAGCCGCCACAGAGATGGGGAGTTCCAGATAAATTTTATCACGAATGGTTTTCTGAGGAGTTTGCGCGGGTACGCTGCAGTTGGCGCATTTCCGATGGATAGCATGAATGAAAGCGCTGAATTTTCCCCGATCGATGAAACAGCGGCAGCAGTGCTCTGTCTTGCGGGGACAGACAGCAGGTTTACGGTATTCCATGCCTGCAACAACCACAGGATTTTTATGAGTGATGTGATATATGAAATGCGTGAGAGGGGCTTTGACATTAAAATCATGCCCGGAGATCAATTCATTGAGACAGTCAATGCGTATGCGGCAGAACATGAAACAAGTGATGCGGTATCGGGGCTGATTGCCTATACTTCCCATGACGAGGAGGAACTCTACACGATTGATTATGATAATGCCTTTACAGCCGAAGTGCTTTACCGTTTGGGATTCAAGTGGAATATAACGGATCACAGATACCTTGCAAATGCAATAAAAGCTCTGGAGGGGCTGAACTTTTTTGAGGATGAAATATAGTAAACGTATTTCTTTTATGCGTTTGCGATAGGATGATTTGGGCGTATTTGAGAACGGATTTTCAGATACGCTCAGATACAACGAAAACTTTATGCTAATTTTTTATGGAGGAGACAAAAGTGACGATTACAAAAACTATGGAAAATAACAAAGCCATTCTCTCGGTCGTGGGATGACTGGACACAAATTCGGCACCGGAACTGGGCAGGGAAATTGAGGTGCTTTCTGATATAGAGAGCCTGGTACTTGATTTTGATAAACTGGAGTATATTGCATCGGCGGGGCTTCGTATAGTTGTGTCAGCATACAAGAAACTTAAAAGTATGAATGGAAATTTCTTCATAATTCATGTAAGCAGCGAAGTAATTCCAGTACAATTTACCGGTCAAATTTCTTAAGTTACTGACATTGGACGTGAATAGTAACAGAAAAAAAGATAAGGAGTAAGTATGGGAAAACAGTATTTCAAAGTCACATCCAAAGTGGGTTCTGGCATAATGATTGCTATAATTTGCCTGGCACTGAGCTTTTTTATGGCGGGATGTGGGAAAACAGAAGCAGGAGACACAGGGAGCGGCGAACAGACTAAGACAGCCGAACCGAAGGCGGCTGCGGGAAGTGATATGATAACAGGGCTTGCGGGTACGCCGTCTGATTATTCCCAAAAGGATAACTGGATGGCAATACCAGAGATTACGCATGAGGTAGATACCCTTTATCTCTATCCTACCTGTTATGCCGATGATTCGGAGACAGCAAAGCCAATCTGTGATATTGATAATGAAGAAGTAAGGGGGAGAGCACAGGACATTTATGAAAACCAGGCAACGGTTTTTGAAGAGTCAACAAATGTTTTTGCCCCATATTACAGGCAGAGTAACATTTATCATGTTTTAGGTATGGACAGTAAGGAGCTGGAAGAATTCCAGATGAATGAGCAGCGCACAGATGTCTATGCAGCGTTAGATTATTATTTTGAGCATTACAATAATGGCAGGCCATTTATTCTTGCCGGACATTCTCAGGGTTCTATTATGACAAGAATTGTTCTTGGGGAATATATGAAAGTACATCCGGAATATTATGAGCGTATGGTTGCTGCGTATGTGATTGGGTATTCCATCACATCGGACTGGCTGGAAGAACATCCCTATCTGAAATTTGCCGAAGGTGCTGATGATACGGGGGTTATTGTTTCATGGAACACAGAGGGACCGGCCAATAAGGGGCAGAATAACATAGTTGTAGAGGATGGAGCAATCAGTATCAACCCACTTAATTGGAAAAGGGATGATACCTATGCTTCTGCTGATGAAAATCTTGGAAGCCGGATATTAAATGCAGAGACGGGCGCTTATGAGATAAAAAAGAAAATAGCAGATGCGCAGCTTGATACTGGGCGCGGCGTCGTCATTTGTACCACAGAAGAGGTGGAGTATACTGCAGCAGAAGCGTTGTTTGGACCGGCAAGCCTGCATAACAATGACTATGCACTCTATTATGAAAATTTAAGGGAAAATGTAAAGGCAAGGGTAGAAAGTTTTCTAAAATACAAATAAAACTTGCTGCCAGCAAAAAGCTGGGAGGAGATGTCAAAGGCGGAAGCGACTGGCTATAGTTATTCCTGGATATTTATTTGCCGGGGGAGCAGGGAGAAATATTTTGAATATTACTGTGGGAAAGAATGAGAAACAATTTTATGACAAGGAGGAAAATATTATGATTATCACTAAGACAAAGAATGGGACATCATTGACGATTATGCTGGAGGGGAGGCTTGATACAATGACGGCGCCTCAGCTGGAGCTGGAGCTGAAAAGTAGTATTGACGGCATAGAAAAGCTGTTTTTAGACTTTGCATCATTAGAATATATATCATCGGCAGGATTAAGGATACTACTTTCAGCACAGAAAATAATGAATAAGCAGGGCAGCATGGTAATAAGAAATGTAAATGAAGACGTGAAGGATATATTTGATATTACAGGATTTGCTGATATTTTGACGATTGAGTGATGCAAACCGTATTGGTGAGGATGCGCTGGCGGCGATTTTCATGATTTCTTTATGGTGGATGACAGGCATCTTGCCAGCGAGGGCGTTCTGACTCTCGAACCGGGAGATAAGATATTCCAGTATACAGATGGCGTGACTGAAGCAACAAATGCACATAACGAACTGTACGGAAAGGAGCGGCCTGACACTGTTCTCAATGGAAACAGTAAACGACTGCCCGATGAGATTATTGATGCCGTTAAAGAGGACATCGTCAGTTTCGTAGGCGATGCATCACAGTTTGACGATATCACAATGCTTTGTCTTGAATACAAGGCGAGAATGGAGACGAACTGATATGAAAGAGCTTATGATTGACGCTGCAATAGAGAATATTGCTACCGTTACCGCTTTTATAGACGAGCAGCTTGAGCAATGGGGCTGCCCGATGAAAACAAAAATTCAGGTTAATGTAGCGATTGACGAACTATTCGGCAATATCGCATACTATGCCTATAATCCCGAGATTGGCATAGCGACCGTTCGTGTTGAAGTTACGGACAATCCCCTTGCGGTGGTGATAACATTTATCGACAATGGCATTCCGTATGATCCGCTCGCAAAGGCCGATCCCGACATCACACTCTCGTCGGAGGAACGTGATGTCGGTGGGTTGGGCATTTATATGGTGAAAAAGACAATGGATGACATTTCATATGAATACAAGGACGGACAAAATATTCTTCGGATAATAAAGAAGTTTTAGGAATCAAAAGTTCTGAATTTCCCTGGCTGGCTAGTTTTCTTAATCTTTGGCTTATCACAACCGTGGCGGAGATTGGTCATGCGGTAAAGGTGCAGTGTGGGCTTGTGGCAAAATCATCGGTCAGTACTAATATTTGAAGTTAGCTCTAATCTATTTTTTGCGATATTCTTTAGGCAGGACTTTAAAATAGGTTTTAAATGCCGCAGTAAATTTGCTTTGGCTGTCATAGCCGACAGCCCGTGCAATCTCCGCAATGCTTTTATCGGTTTCTTTTAGCATTTTTGCGGCCTGCTCCATGCGGTGCTCTTTGATGTGGGCGGCAATCGAAGTTCCGTAAATAGACTTGAAAGCGGTTTTTAAAGTGGTTGGGTTAATCAGATATTTTCTGGATAGTTCTTCTATCGTGATTCGCTGCTCCATATGCCGGGTCAGCCGGTCGTGGATTTCCCGGATAATGCGAATCTGCCCGGTTTTGTATTCGGATAACTGCTGGCTGGAGGTAAGTTCTGTTATGCTAAGATAAAGAAGCAGCTCCATAGTCTTTATTTTCTGATAAGGCAGTTTTAGGCTTTCCGGCTGGTTAAAAAATGCAGAAAAAATACTCTCTGTCTGTTCATTTCCGGCAAGAAAAACAGGAGAGTCATTCCTGCAGAATTTTTCAGGTAATATAGTTTCAAAGATATTGTTGCCTTTTAACAGTTCAGGCGGATGAGCGGAAACTTCCTGTAAATCAATGTAGATGGAAAGTCCCTGGTATATACCGTTTGGAAAGGTAAGCATAGAATCCGTACAGGCTTTCATGGTATGAAGGGAAAAGTCGCCTGGATTCAGATAAATGCGGTTTCCGCTTTTCATTTCCCACACAATCTGTCCGGCTTTGCAGTAGTTGATTTGAATGATGTGCGGCATAGCTTTATGGTGTACGGAAAAAGAATTAGTTGAAAATGTCAGATAACATAATTCTATACCGGGATAAAGCGAGATAACTGTGCCTGCAGTCTTTTGCTGAATGTTCTCTATATCATTCTTTATTTGTATCAATTCATCATTCATAAGACAGACCTCACAATTCAGGGCAGGTGATTTCCATAACCTGCTCAA
>ERZ779637.952-NODE-952-length-14446-cov-8.596692_pt1 | contig 14446 bp, 9 predicted proteins | sample MGYA00514196_ERZ779637 | MGnify/ENA primary metagenome ERZ779637 (study PRJEB29562, sample SAMEA4376700) | mouse gut metagenome | isolation source: Cecum | study: EMG produced TPA metagenomics assembly of the A DSS colitis mouse model was used to assess the...
TTTTTATACATATTCCCTTTTCATTTTGGCAAAATAGTATTAATATAATGGTATAAGAGACGCTGAAAGGAGAACATTCATGGCGAAAAAATTTGGTAAGTTTTTGATGGTGACAGCTGCTCTCGGAGCCGTTGCAGCAGGTGTTTACTATTGTTTACAGAATAAAGATACTTCTGTAGATGATGATTTTGACGATGATGATGACTTTGATGACTTCGATGAAGATTTAGACGAGGATGAGAATCCTAAGGACACAGATCGCAATTATGTGGATTTGGATCTGGAGAAGAAGGCGGAGGACTTTAAAGAAGGACTCGATGCTGCGAAGGCTGAGGCGACCGATAAGATCGTAGGCGCAGCGCAGGAAGTGACCGATAAGGTCAAGGAAGCGGCTGATGCGACGCAAGTCAAAGTGGAAGAGTTCTTTGACGACGATGACAACGATGGTTCCATGGACGCAATGTAAGTGATGTGAAGAAATGTAAGTGATCTGAAGACGATATGAGGTTTGACCAGGTTAGTAAAGAACGCTGCCTGAGCCAAACCTCATATCATTTTAATTTGGAATCTCAATTGCAAACGAACCGTCTTGCGTGAATGAGATCATTTATTCATCTTGTAAGGCGGGTCTGCGGGATAGCCGCCTTTCAATTTCTGCATACCGCGCTGGATGGCGTCTTTGGAATTCTTCCAGTCGGCATCTTTGTTGCGGTAGTCGAATTTCTCCACAAGCCAGGATACGTCTTCGGCAAGACGGGCCATATTCTGTTCCATCAGCGGGAAGACCATATCATAGAATTCCGCTTTCTCCTTATCATTCAGGCGGCTGTCGGCGCCTTCGCATAAATCCCCGAAATGATGCAGACAAAATCCCTTGCTGTTCTTGACTTTGTCGCGAAATTCCTGGTCTTTCCTGTACATGACGAAGAAGGTGTCCAGATAGCGCTCATAGGTGTCGGCATAGCGCTTGCAGATATAGCAGGAGCGCTCTTTCTCGGCGGCCCAGACACCGATCGGGTTCTGCCGTTCGGTCTGCTTTCTGAACTTGTCCTTCAGGGAGGTCTTACCGGGTTTGAAATTGCGGAATTGCTGCTGCATTTCGCGGTTCATCTGTACGTAGTGTGTCTTCAGGATCCAGGCATTGCCAAGGGTGTTGCCGTAGTCAAACATTTTCTTGAAATGCTCTCTGCAGAAGCCGGCCTGATCGGTCTGCTCGCGGATGTCGCTTTCCATGTAGGAGGAGCCGGAGCCGAGGACGAAGTCCAGAAGATCCTGTTCTACATTGCGCTCTATGAAGCAGAAGGGACATTCATCACCGGCGTTCATGGCATCGTTTAAGGGGATGGTGTATAATTTCTCTTTCATGAAATACCTTCTTTCAACATGTAATGTAAATTTGCAGAGAACAACATTTGCCATGCGGTTCTCAATAGTTTCTGTAAGAATAGATTACCATAGATTGAAAAGGCGTGCTATAATAAATTATAGTAAACGCCATAACAAGGTAACAGTTCAGCCCTCCTCATTCATAAAAGCGTCTGCTGCGCAGCCGACGCCGCTTTGCGGCTCAACTTTTATTTCATCTGAGGGCGCTCCGCTCATAAAATAATCTGCTGCCAGTGTTTTGTGTGCAAGCACCCACACACAGTCCGCAGATTATTTCATGGCTGAACTGTTACATAACAAGTTTCTTCTTCCGGCTCTTGCAGAAGCCATATACGGTAGCTTCTACAAGGCCGAAAACGAAATTTTAAAGCCGTTAACTATAGATAAAGGAAGAAAAGGGCGGGAAAGACAATGCAGTTACAGATACCGACAGTGAATGAGGACAGGGAACATATTATAGAGGATGTGCAGTGTTTTGCACTGGATATGGACGGGACGATCTATCTGGGAGAACGGTGGATCGACGGTGCCCTGGAATTTTTACACAGGATCGAGGAGACGGGGAAAAGTTACGTGTTCGTGACGAATAACTCATCCAAGAATGCGGCGGTTTATGTGGATAAGCTGCACCGGATGGGGTTAGAAGTGGGCGAGGATAAGATCGTCACCTCCGGACAGGCCACGATCTATTATCTGCAGCGGCATTTTCCGGGAGCCAAGGTATTCCTGCTGGGGAACCCGCTTCTACAGGAAGAATTTATGCAGGCCGGCATTCTGCTGGAAGACGAACGGCCGGACGTGGTGGTGACGGCATTTGACACTTCTCTTGATTACCGGAAAATGTGCCGGGTGTGCGACCATGTCAGAGCAGGGCTTCCTTATCTGGCGACTCATCCGGATTATAACTGCCCTACGGAGACGGGATTTATTCCCGATGCAGGAGCCATTCATGCCTTTATCCATGCCTCTGCCTTCCGCTATCCGGACCGGATCATCGGCAAGCCCAATGAGGACATCATAGCGTATCTGGCGACCAGGGTCCACACGCCGAGAGAGAAGATCGCGATGGTAGGAGACCGTCTCTATACGGATATCGCGGCAGGAAGAAATAACGGACTAAAGAGCGTACTTGTCTTAAGCGGAGAGGCGGGGATGGAAGACGTGAAGCAGTCGGAGGTGAGACCGCATCTGATCTTCGATTCGGTGAAGGAGATCGCCGGACTGCTGTAGCTTATTCCAGCGAGCAATGAGCCAAGTGGCTGCTTGGAGCGGGGGCTTTGATTGGAAGGTGTTGGAATGGAATTATATTTGACTTTGAAAAGCAATCTGCTATAATGAATCATACTTGCCCCACGTCGGTCTATGATACAGATAGCCATGAAGAGCGGGGTGCAGGTGAGGGATGCGCATAATGTATCCATAGAGGCAGACTATAGAGGCGGTCAAGCGGTCAGGACAAGATTATAGACAGGGAATACCCTTATATGAAAACAATACTATCTTCTGTTAAACTGAGACAATATTTGAATAACTTCTTACAGAAATATCATGTACAGCTGCTGCAGTGCATCCCGGCGTTGGGGATTTTCCTGCTGGCAACGTACAGACTGTCGGAGATCGGGCAGCCGATCCTCTTTAATGACGAGGTCGGGTATTGGTCGAACAGCGCCTTTTTCATGGGGCTTGACTGGACTTCCGTGACTGGCAGGATCGCTTATTACTCGTATGGATACAGTCTTCTGCTCATACCGATCCGGATGCTTTCCGAACTGTTTGGCTGGGGCTGGGATACGATGTATCGGGCGGCAGTGGTGATGAATGCCGGGTTCCTGGTGATGAGTTATGTGCTGGCGCTTAAGCTGGCGAAGAGATATCTGACAGGTATGAGTGATCTGGTCAGGACAGTGGCCTGTTTTACTGTTTTTACATATTCCTCTTATATTGTGTACGCGCATATTACGTGGACCGAGTGTACGCTTGTGTTTTTCTTCTGGGCATTCCTCTATGTGATGATGCGCGTGGTGGACAAACCTGGTATCGGAAATCATGTTGCGTTTGCATTGGTTGCATTCTATATCTATACGGTGCACCAGCGGGCGCTGGGTATTGTGGTGACGGCAATCCTGATGGTAGTATATATGCGGCTCATGCGCCGCAACAGGATGCGGGACGTGGCGGCTTTTCTTGGGAGTATCTATTTGTATAGTCTGATACATGCCATGATCAAGGGGAATCTGCAGAGTGTGAACTATCTGGGTGGAGAGCCGGCCGGGTGGAGCACCATTGTCGGGTATGCACTGACGAAGAAGGCGGGGATCCTGCTTGCGGCAGGGATCCTGCTGCTTATTATACTGTGGCTGCTGGAGAAGAGAAAGATAAAAACTGTCCTACTGTTTGTGACGGCGGGTGTTGTGCTTGTGGCGGCGTTCTTCGTCTCACAAAAGAACGGATATCTGACCGGAGTTTCAGCGATGCTGACGGGAGCAGACGGCGGAAGTACGAACAGACTGAGCACTAATGATTTTGCCGGTCAATGGAATGTGCTTAAGAATATGCTGTCTGTCAAGGGGCTGATCCGACTGGGGATCAGTATGACCGGTAAATGGTTCTACCTGGCGTCGGCTACGGGATTTGTGATCTGTTGGGGGATCTGTGGACTTTTCTGGAATGCGTTTCTTATTCTGAAAGAAACAATTTTACAGGTTTTTAGAGTTCGCAGACAAAAAGCGACTGCTAAAGACTTCATAAATAATGTCGGATCAGAAGACGATACATATGGAAGAAGTATTGCAAATGATATATGGCGGGATCGAATATGGCTTCTCGGAGTGCTGTTTGCATGGTTCAGCACTTTTATGATCAGTGCGATTTATAAAGAAGGGCTTTATAAAAACGACGATCTGTTTAATGGCAGATATATTGATTTTGCAATTGGGTTTTTGTTACTGTATAGCCTTAATTGTCTTATAAATGACAGAAAATGGCTTATCTCATTTATTATCTGTATGGTATTATATAAGGCAGCAGGGTTTTTATGCCAATATACCATAGATCAGGTGCAGCGTAAGGAGTTTGAACTGGCACACTGTGTCATGTTTGGAAGAGTATTCTGGAATTATGAAGTACCTTACGGTAAAGTGGCAGCACTATGGGAATATATTCGCCCGCTCACGATCTGGTTCTGCGCCATATTAATGCCGGCCAGGAAGAGATTATCCAGAGTGGCGGTAGCAAGGACTGTTGCAGCGCTGATGATTCCAATCGTGGCGTGGGGCTATCTGGGGAGGACGATCGTAGACGCCTATGTGGTGGTCAGGAATGAGAAACAGGCGGAGCCTTATCCACAGTTCGCATCATGGATCAGCGTGCTGGGGGAGGATGAGAAGATATATTATGTATTAGATTGGGCAAATGAGAGAAATGTCGGTGCTTTACAGTATATGCTGCAGGATAGTCCGATAACGGTAACAACTCTGTCGGAAATTCCACTTACTGAGGACGCCTTCTATATTATAAAGGATAAATTATGGTGGGATGTGGAAGCCATATCGGAGAACTGCGAGATCATTATGTGGTCTAGAGGATATATTCTTCTTATCAATAAGAACCAAGGGTTGATGGAGAGATGGAAGCGGTTTATGTAGGATGTGAAAGATAAGCGGCAGGGGTGATATGACATATAGGAAAGGTTTAGTGATATAGAGCGGAGGACGTCTGATGAAACTGATTATTCAGATACCATGTTATAATGAGGCGGATACATTAGAGATTGCCCTCAACGAGCTCCCGAAACACATTGAGGGTGTAGATGAGATCGAGTATCTGGTCATCAACGACGGAAGCAGTGATGACACGGAACAGGTTGCGCTTGACTGGGGCGTGCATTATATCGTGCATTTTAAACGTAATCTGGGCCTGGCTAAGGGATTTCTGGCAGGGATCGATCTGGCGTTACGGCATGGGGCCGATATTATTGTGAACACGGATGCAGATAACCAGTACTGTGGCGCAGATATTGAGAAGCTGATCCAGCCGATTTTGAGAAGAGAAGCCGATATCGTGATTGGAGAGAGACCGATCGATGAGATAAGAGAGTTTTCATTCATCAAGAAAAGGTTACAACGGTTTGGCAGCCGGGTGGTGCGGCTGGCGTCAAAGACTGACATACCGGATGCGCCCAGCGGCTTCCGTGCATACAGTAGGAAAGCCGCCATGCGAGTTAATGTACATAATGAATTTACTTATACGCTGGAGACGATCGTGCAGGCGGGCAGGAATAAGATGGCGATCACATCCGTTCCGATCAATACGAACCCGGAGCTGCGCAAATCAAGACTGATGCATTCTATCTTTGATTATGTGAAAAAATCAATGCTGACGATCCTGAGGGCAGTACTGATGTACAAACCTCTTAAAATATTCTTTTTGTTGGGAAGTACCGCTATGTTGGTCGGTATAGCCATCGGGATCCGGTTCCTGATCTACTTCTTCCAGGGTAGCGGGAACGGTCATATCCAATCCCTGATCCTTGCCACGATGATGATCATCATAGGAAGTCAGACGATCGTGACCGGGCTTCAGGCGGATATCATATCAGCGAACCGTAAGCTGCTGGAGGACATACAGTACCGTGTTAAGAAATTGGAACTGGGTTTACTTGATCCTGACGGCAGACCGGTGGTAAAAGGAGGGGGTGAGAAGGGGGATTTGGATGTTCCGTGCGGAAATATCATAGACGGCACGGAAGTATAAAGTGCGAGTATATGCTGTGGATTGGACGAACTGCTATTATGTTAACAACAATAGTTCGGCATTATGATGTATTCCAAAGAGGAAACTATCATAAATAGACAAAATTGTATTTTTGGAAAGACAGCACTTGCTAAATTTGAAGAAGTACTTTATACTTAATACTAGCGTTAAAATTTTTCAAATGGAGGAGAGAAATACGATGAGTAAGAGATGTTTAGCGATTGCTAAAAAAGCAATGGTATGGACTCTGGCAGCATCTATGCTGGTATCCACGCCGTTGACAGCATCGGCGGCAGGTCTTCGTGACGTGTATAGTGTATCGGATGGATGGAATGATGACATTACGAATACAGGTGATCCAAGCCATACAGGTACCGTCAGCACTACGGAGTCATATTCGAATTCAGGTGTGTTGAAGGATAATGAACTGAATATTATGGGCATTGTTCTCGACAAGAAGCACGTTGATGTGGAAGTTGGCGGGAAGAAGCAGACTCTGACCGCTACAGTTGTTATTGATGGTGGTTTGTTTGTTAAGGATGAAAATGGTGAGTTGGTGGAGAAAACTGATGAAGTTCTCCCGAAACTTATCAACAAGATCAGGTGGGAAGTGTGGAACCCGGATGGGACGAAAGACGACGACACCAACAAGATCCTCAGCGTTGCAGTGACAAACAAGGGTGATCGGAGCCAGATCGTACTGAATCCCAGGAAGGGTACGAAAGTTGATGAAGACATGATTGTCACGGCTAGTATCGATGGTGCATATGCCTGGGATCCCGAGATAAACGATTGGAAACCATTAACCGTCAATGCAACGGAAGGTTTTAAAGCTGAGGCTACCGTTTCAATCAAAGAGTACGGCGATTTTGCATTCAAGGATATTCCGGTGCAGTATGTGAAGCATACGCTCAACCTGAATGATATGGTTACACGTGTTCCTGAGACCGCTAATGACGCGATTTCATGGGAAATTGTTGCAACGAATCCGAAGAGTAGTGCGAAGATCAATAACGCAGGTGTTCTGACGTTTGCTAAGGCAGGAACTGTTCAGGTACAAGGAACAACAGAGAAGGGAATCCAGCATCTTACTACTATTAATATCGAGGCTGGTTATCCCGTATCCAAGATCTTGATCGTTGATCCTGACAAGGAGGATACCGATCCTGCTAAGAATGTATTTACAAATGCAAAGAACCAGAAGAACAAGAAAGACATCGATCTTGGTAAGGATGATGAGAATCCTTTCGGAGTAGATGTAGTATTATATTCTAAAGTAAAGATACAGGATCCTGCTAAGCCGACCAAGGAAAAGACCGTAGAATTACGAGAAGGTGCGCCATATACCAAGCTGGTAGATGGCCAAGCGGTAGAGGTGGCGGAAGGCAGCTGGTCGATCACAGATGATATTGTTTGGACTTCCAACAAAGAAGCTACGGCAATTGTTACTGGCGACAATGATGGTGCGAGTGTAGAAGCGCTTGCAGCAGGTTCTGCTGTAATCACTGCTAAAGCAACCAGTAACAAATCTGCGAAACTTACAGTTACAGTTACTGCTACTATGGGCAGAGATGGACTGAGCTTTAATTGGGATGAGAGTACAAAACTTTATTCCGGACAGTCTGTAGATTTGAATAATTATTTAGTAAGAAAACCTGCCGGAAACAGAGATGCACTGTCATGGTCTATTCCTAAAGTTGACGGAAAGAAAGTTAAAAGTGCGTCAGTAAGTGGTAAGGGTGTCTTCAAAGTGGCTAATACTGTTGTTGATAAGACAGTTGAAGTTAAGGTTGAAGGCAAGAAGAAATATACAGATGAGCAGGGCGATTATAAGCCTGCGGCAACAGTTAAGATTACAGTTGAACAGGGTAATATCAGAGGTATTTCAATTACAGAAGAAGAGACCAATAAAGTATTGGCAAAAGCAGTTGTAAATGGTAAGGATAAAGTAGAACAGGATGCTGGTGTCAAAGCTGCTACCAAGAATACCACAGATGTGTCTGTTCCTAAGGGAAGAACATATGTAGCAAGTGTTGCAGAAGATTCAAAGGGTGATGCAAGTTCTCTGGTTTGGAAACACAATGATTCCAAAGGTAAGGTAGTAGAATTTAAGGACAACGGTGATGGCACGGTAAGCATCAAGGCGAAAGCGAAAGGTAAAGTTAAGGTTACTGTAAGTGGTGTTTATACTACGGCAAAGAATGGTACTGGAAAGGCAATCAATACTTCCTTTACGATCAATGTTGTGCAGCCTGTTGAGACTATTACGATGGCTAAGAGTCTGGTAGTAATAAATCAGAAGGACAGCAAGAGTGTCACTGGACAATCACAGAAGGTTTCTTTGAAAGCTACTCTTGGCCCGAAGGGTGTGAATACGAAAGAGCCGATTACTTGGAGTATCGTGAAGATAGCCGGCAATCCTGACGGAACAGTAGCGCCTACAGATAAGAAGGGACCGATCACAAAGTCAAGTGTGAAGGTTGAGCTGAAGAAGCCTATGACAGGTGATATCTACAAAGTTACAGCTAGAACTAAGTCCGGTGCATCGGCGACGACTACAATAAAAGTTCTGGAGAAGACCAATTCGGTAGTACTTGCGAAGGGCGCCGAGAGTACAGAGCTTTTTGCTAAGTCGATTACTATGTATACCGGTGACAAAGAGCAGGTATTCCCGAGAATCAAGCTTAAAGGAAAAGAGACACTTTATGTACCGGGCGACAAAGAAAATAGTATTGAAGATGTAGAATACTCTTTAAGCAAGAAAGGCATTGTCTCCATTGATGAAGATGGTAATATCTACGCAATCAAGAAGGGCAGTGTTACAGTTACAGTTAAGACTCCGACCAATAAGAAGGCAACGCTTAAAATAACTGTAAAGAATCCTCTAGGTTGATGAGGGAACGAATTAATTTATGATTGTATAATTTCAGTCAGAGCAGTGTCCCGTTAGGGATACTGCTCTGTTGCTTTTTGAAAATTATGGATTGTAGTTGGAATGTGTTGCAAATTTATGAGGGCTATGCTAAAATAGTCATGTTTTAATAACAAACATTTTTTTATTCAAATAAGAATGGAAAAATGTGAAATAGAATAAACGAGCGGGACAAGCATAGCCATGGAAAATTTTGACAGCATAATTGCAGGTAGAATTGCCAATGAATTAAATAAACGTAGGATAAGACAGGTGGAGTTGCTTGCTTTATGTAAGAAGATTGGAATGCCCGTTTCCCAGCCGGATATATCCAGAATTTATGCCGGTAAGAAAGCACTCAGTCTTTATCAGTGTGCCGCACTTTGTAAGGTACTGAATATGTCTATGGATTTTTTAGTATGGGGAGAAGACAAGAGCAGAGATGATTTTTGCGATCCCCATGGAGCAGAAGGATTGCATGATGAAGGTCGGGAATTGAAATGGTATCTTGGAGAGTATTATTTCTATTATCTGTCTACCGCATCTGGTGAGGATAAGATTCTCAAGGGGAAATTGAATATTGAACAGGAAAACGAGTTTTGCAGTCTGGCTATGATATTGAATACTGGTGTAAAAGATATGCGTGGGGAGTGGATCTGTAAAGAATATTCCGGACGCATTTTGGTATCTTCTGCATTGGGCGTTGCATATCTTATTCTAAAGAGCGAAGCCATAGGGGAAATCTGCATGCTGTGTTTCAGGCACAGAAATTATAGCATTCAAGATATGGAGTGCCGGATCGGCCTCGTGTTGACTGCAAGTGCCGGTGAGTCTAAAGAGCCTACTGTGCATAAAAGTCTGTTGGTGCGTTATCCACTGTCGGACGAACAGTCTGAGGCGTTGCGCCCCTGGCTTAAATTAAGCGGTGATACTATACGGATAGAGAAGAAACTCTTATGTAAAGTATTGAAGCAGGCACAAGAGCGGTATCCTGCTTATGAAGATCAGCTGGTAAGGATTGGAAATCAGGCTGTTTCTCGTGAAGTTGTAGATTTGTCAGTGGAAATGTTGCGGAGACAACTTACAATGAAACGGGAGGAATTTGTCGAATTTCTCTCTTTGTTGTATGAGGAGGCAGAGATTATCCAAAACTATAAGATATCTTCCTCAGATGACATTCGTCTTTATGAGAAAGTTGATACAATTAGAAATATACAATTTAACCAAAATGCAGAAGCTATCTTTGAAGGCGGATAGGATATCATGCCACGGTAAAGTATTCATGAGGCATATGCCTGAGAAAAAGGAAAGGAAAATGAGAAGGTGGCTTTCGAGGGAATTGTAAATGATTTGAGATCAGTTAAGATTTTTCATGCGATTATAGACAGAATAAATTATACTTATTTGGCAGAATTTTTTCGCTTTATGGGGGTATTAGTATGCGAGGAAATACTGGTGGAGATGAAGGAAGATAACAGCAATCAAAATGAAATAGGGCATAACACGAAATATAATGCATATATATGTGTTGCGAAGAAGACACTGGATTCGGATGAGATGCAGGCACTGAATGTTTCTGCTGTTATATATGACGGCATCATCAGTCGGCTTCCGGAGGAGACTCTATATCTGTGCGACGGTTATATAATATCACCGGATAGTGATACAGGAGAAGAAAATAAGGATATTTTTTCAAACGGATTGATAAAGGATTTGCCCCAGGCTGCACAGAGAGAATGTATGATTAAACTTCTAACGGGACTCTTTGGGAAGATTTATCAGGATAGCGGACGGGGACAGGTTATTGCAGAACAATTAAAGGAACTGGTCAATATATATGTAGAGAATAAACTTTGGCTTCACAGCATGAATCTGCAATATTTTCAAAAAAGGAAATCGTTTGCAGTGGCAGGAGCAAAGGAGGCTTTTCTAAGGAGCCATAATGAGGTAAAAGAGCTACTGGACGGGAAAAAGGATTTACCGGTAAATCCCTGGTATCAGTATGCATGGTTATGGTGTGAATGGAAAGTGGATACCGCATGTGATTATAAGAAGGATATATCCTATTTCTCAGTGGATAAGCTTGTAGGGCGTTGCAGCAAGCTGATCGAGGAATATCCTGAGTTTGATAATGCGGAGGTTTTGCTGGGGCTGTGTTATGATTCGACACCGAACAGGACGAATGCGGCACTAATGGCATTTGAGCAGGCAGTGAAGAGGATGAAAGATGAGTGTTTTGCTGCACCGGTCTATTACTGGATGGGGAGGCGGTATGAGGCACATCCGGATATGATAAAGTATACAAAACATTTTTATCAGTTAGCTGCTAAAAGCAGGATGAAATTTCGGACGATATTTAAACTGGCAGTGCTTGCCCGGGATGAAGAAGATTATGATTCGACGATCAGACTCTTTGATGAGATTATCTCAAAGCTTGATCTGAAATTGACGATGAAGTTTACAGATCCTTTGGAGCTGGAGTATTTATTTAAAGCATATACACAACAAAGCTATGTGTATAATAAAACAGGCCAGAATAAGAAGGCGATCGAGGTAGCCGATAAAGCAAAGAGAATAAAAGAGGAATATATAAAGAATAATCACTATTTTGAAGTGTTTTATGGGGAAAGTGCAGATGAATACAGAGAAGTGCTGAGTAATAGGCTGGATCCGAAAATGGCAGAATGGCTGCGGCAGAATTCCGAGATGAAAATGTAATAAATTAAGAGGGCGGCACCTGCCGCAGAGGAGAGAAGATGGAGAAGGAAAGACTAGAGATCAGAGTGGCGGGGTTTTCTGAAGAAGATTATAAGGATTGGAAGAATTTAGGTGTGGAGTTTCTTCTATATGCGCAGTGTTATGAAGAAACTCTATCTGCCATTTTAAGCAATATCGACCATAATAAGAGTAAACAGAAGAAGGATGACGAGTACAGTTCTGTTTATGTTGGCATGAAGAATGAATATGTTTCACCGCTGGACAGCAGTAATATCATTGCTTTTATGGGAAATCGCGGGAGTGGTAAGACGACTGCGATCAATGAGTTCTCTAAAATATTATGTAATTATTATAAGAATCATGATATATGGAATCGCAGGCTTATCTATAAGCCTATTGAGAGTGAATACCGATTCCATATTCTGTCGCCTGTGGACGCCTCTGTTCTGGAGAAGAAAGAAGACTTGATGGAAGTGATCCTGGCTAATATGTATCAGGCATTTCAGAAGAGAGTCAATAGAATAACCGATCGAGCCGAGTTGATCAGAGAGATTGTCAAGGAATTTAATGCGGTATATCAGAATTATTCAAGTGTTGGGAAAACAAACGATAAACGTCATCCATACGAAGAAACTGTATTAGCAAGACTTGAGGATATATCAAGTACTCTCAAGACGAAGAATTCTATCAGGAAACTGACAGAGAGCTTCTTGAAATTGCTGAGTGAAAAGGGAGAAATCGAGAACAACTATCTGGTAGTCGTAATAGACGATTTGGACATGAGCCCGGAAAATGGATTTGCGATGTTGGAACAGCTTCATAAGTATCTGTCGGATCAGAGAATCATTATCCTGATAGCGATCAAATATGAACAGATGAAGATAATGTGTAATCAGTATTTTGTGGATTGTCTGACTCCGCAATATGGAGGTATACATAGAGAAGTCTTTAACAAATTCTATGAGAGAGCTAAGGAACTGAGCAGCGACTACTTATTAAAGGTACTTCCGTTTTCAAACAGGATATACATGCCGGAAAGCATGTTGAACAAGAATGGCATTATCGAAGAAGAACAAAGAAAGTTTACGGTGAAGGATTATGTTCTAATGAGGATTGCATCCAAGATGAACATTTACTACGATGCGGTTGGGTTGAAAAGACATTTCTGTCTGCCGGATACGGTACGTGAACTGGTAGTGTATGATAACTTCCTGGATTCTCTACATTCTATGGAAGAGATAGCGCAATGGGATGGTCAGCAGAAAGAGAGAAGGATGATATTGTATGATCAAAACCATGAGCGATTTAACGGCGATATCGAATACAGAATGGCGATGCGAGTACTGGACGATGAACAGTTGGAGGTTTATCGACTGATTCAGAAGAGAAGTCTTGAAAGACGGGCCAAATATGCGGTCAATTTCCTGCATGCATGGACAGAAGAGAGAAAGAACAAGAAAAACAGATCTATGAAAGATAAGGTAGACGGGCAAGCTTATAGTTACACGGATCTGCTGGAAACAATTTACCATCTTGGAAGAGACAACTATAAGGATAAGAGTTTGGTACACTGCATTCTGGCCTCTTTTACATCGGAGATGGTAAGAGAGTACTATAGTTATATGAATAATGTGAGTAAAGAGCGTAAGGCTCATGCAGCAGAACGGTTGAAATGTCTCCTGGGGAATACGTTCGGCGGGAAATGGTTTAGTGATGTTATGCCGGGGATAAGTGGCTTGCATGGTTCCGGGACAGAGAACCTTGTTGTATATCTTAAGGATAAACATATGGCAAACTTCAACTTTGACACGAAACAGATTCTAATATTACCTGGTGAGAACAGGGATGAAGTGATCATGCGTGTGTTATCCGACATAGTGCCGCTCATGGAACGGCTGATGCTTCTGTACTTTAACTACAGAGATATAAACGGCAAAGCAGTAGAGCCAGTATGGGACTTTGACTTGAAGATCGGCGATAGCGAAGAAGGTTATGCAATTGCGCTGGGAATAAACAGTAAAATTGCAATGGCAGATTATGATATTTGGGGATTCATCGGAAGGGAGATCGAGGCGAAGGTGGATGAGCATAAGGGTAGGACAAATAATTTGACAGAGGCCTTGGCGAGCTGTCTGCGTGAGAAGCTTCCCGAAATGGGCTATGTGGAAAGGGAGATATCTCTGATAGCAAAAGAGTTGAAGAGGCGGATAAGCAAAAAATCAATATGGAATCAATATGATCGAAACAGGAACATTGCATTTCCCTATTATAATCTGGATCTGTCTTATAATATTATGAAGAGAGTGCGGTCCAATCTCAGCGAGAACGTATTGTTAAAGAATCTGAGTGTCTATGGGTATCTGTGCACAGTGTATAGCTATGTTGCCGAAGAACTGTACAAAGAAGAAATGGCTTACAACGATATTTTATCCCCAAGTAAGGGACCAACATTTTTATATGATTTTGTCGGTTCACCGTTTATGAAGGCATTTGAAATCAAGATAGGCGCGAAGCCTTACAATGAGCAGGATCCAGAGAAGAGAGAATACACGGAACATTTTTTCAATGAGTCGATCGGACGGTTAGGCGAAGACATTACGAAATCCGGTCTTGACGAGCATAATATTTATAGTTAACGACATTAGAAATTTCGTTTTTGGCCTTGCAGGTGCTTCCGTA
>ERZ779637.955-NODE-955-length-14434-cov-5.062244_pt1 | contig 14434 bp, 19 predicted proteins | sample MGYA00514196_ERZ779637 | MGnify/ENA primary metagenome ERZ779637 (study PRJEB29562, sample SAMEA4376700) | mouse gut metagenome | isolation source: Cecum | study: EMG produced TPA metagenomics assembly of the A DSS colitis mouse model was used to assess the...
ATTAAATGTTTTAAAGTTCTCCAGTTTGCGTAATAGATTAAAGGCTTTGGGGTACGAATTGACTTTCAGGAATTTAATGTTATTTTCGCTTGGTATAAGTGCTATGCTTTTTATAGTGGGGTACTTATTTTACCTGAATATGACATATATTCTAATACTTATAATTGTATTTTTGATTCTGTTTCCGTTCCTGTTAGTTTTTAAGTTTAAGGCTGATTATGAAAAGCAGAGATTTCAGGATTGTGTAAAATATATGGAGCAGTTGATATATGCTTTTAATAAGAGTACAAAAATTCGTGAATCACTCGTAGATGTGTATAATGTTACGACAGGCATTATACATGATACCTGTAAGGAAATGATTGATTGTATAGATTTTGATAATACAACTCATAATCTGTATGCAAAGGCGTTTTCAATAATGGAGGGTAAATTTAATTGTAACAGATTAAAGCTTTTGCATACGTATCTTATTGAGGTGGAAGAAACAGGTGGTAAGAGTCAGCACTCTTTGAATATATTGCTTACGGATATCCGAAATTGGACTTCAAGGGTTATGGATTATCAGCAGCAGAGACGTGCAATTCAGGGCAAGATTACATTAAGTATTATGTGTGCAATGTTTTCTGTTGGTTTGATGTTGAATATTGTGCCAGAGGAATATCGTAATCAAATGGTTGCATCAAATGGTTATCAGCTTGGTACTTTGGTGGTAATGCTTGGGTGTATAATTATATATTACATTGGTTCAAGTTTGATTTGTAAGTCATATCTTGATAATGAATTGGATAAGCATATCGAGGAAAGGTACACTAGAAGTGCAGAATATGTTGCAAGGTACGAGAGTAAGAATCATCTTGTCCCAAGGCTTGTGAAATCGTGTATAGTAACAGTAGGGATTGGGGTACTAGCATATTTTAAGGCTTATACATTTATATTGCCAATAGCAGCGGCAGGTTTATATGTTGTATTTGGCGATATGTTAAAGAAGATTAGTTGTGTAAAGCAAATTACAAAAGAGATAACTAAGATGTTTCCAAGTTGGATTAGAACATTAATTCTTTATTTACAGGTTGAAAATGTTCAGGTAGCAATACAAAAAAGTTATAAGACAGCTCCGAAAGTATTGCAACCAGAGATATTTCGTCTTATAGAAGGTCTTGATGATGACCCAGATAGTAATATTCCATATTCGGAGTTTTTAAAGGCATATGACGTACCCAGTTTGAAGCTTTCTGTTTCATATCTTTATGCCATATCTCAGTTTGGTAAGGAGGATATGCTGATGCAGTTGGACTATTTGATAGAACAAAGTGCTGTTTTAAGTATAAACGAGGAAAAAATCAGGAATGAAGATGCACTTGCTGGGTTTAGTATGCTTGGACTTGCACCAATGTTATTAGCCTGTGCAAAACTGGCAATGGATATGATGCTGTTTTTAAATATTATAATGAGCATAATGGATAGTTACACAGCTTTATAAGGTGTTTGTCATCAATTGAATATCAAATTATTATTGTAAGTTCTGAGAGGAGTGTGTTCAGGTGAATGTGTTTTTTGAGGAATATGGAGGGGCAGTTCTGATAATAGTCCTTGGGGTAGCAATACTTGGCGGTTTGTATTATTGTTTTTCGGACATGATTGGTGGAGGTATTGATGTGCAGTCAGTGGTAATGCGTTGGCTAGTGTCTTGAGGGGTAGTTTATATGAAGAATTTGTTTCAGGAGTATGGTTTGTTGGCTATATATGCAGTTGCTTTTGTTTTTGCATTTATAATGTGGGAAATGTTTATGAATGATTCAACTGGTTATAGAAGGTCAATGAATTCAATAATAGCCAGCATAAGTGGTTCTAGTGGAGCTGAAGTTCTTGAAGCAGAGGCAGAAATACAGAAACGTGGCTGGTCATATTTGGAGTAGTTTGGTGGTGGTGATGTTTTGAAAGGTTTATTCAGTGAGTATGGAATGCTGTCAGTTTCGATGGTTGTAATGCTCGTATTTATGGGATTTTACGCAAGACTTATAGGCTGGGATAATGGGGTAGGAACTATATACAACAAGGCTGTTGCTTGGAGTGGTGGAGAAACTGATGGAATTTTAAGTAAGTTGCATATGAATGGTGATTATCTTGAAATGTCAGTCCCAGATATGAGAAGTACCTCTGATAAGCTTTATATTATTGGAAAAAATACTATTGATTTGGAGAATTTAAATGTTCCAAAGTTTAATGTAACCAATAGTGAGAATATACTTTTATTAAAGAGTAGTGCTGTTGGTTCTGTTGATGAGAAAATGCACTATCAGGATTGGATAGACCAGATTGGAATTTCAACGGATGGTAATGGAATTACAGTTTTGGTTACAGAATACACACCAATGACATCTACAAGTCCGAATGCTGGTTCTGGTGATTTTTATGTTAGAAAGGATAATGGTTCTTTTGAGAAGTTTATAAGTTCTGGAGAAGTAAATCCGAGTATAGCAGGGGTAGTTTTATATTCTTTACAGGATGTGATAGATGAGTTTGGAAATAAGGTTGTTGAAGATGGTAAGGTAAAACAGTCTTATCAGGTTGCCTATAATGAGGGTAAGACATACACACAGGCTGAAATTCAGTCAGGCATAACAATTAACGGTGAGGTAGCAAAGAAATATAAAGTTACATACCGTACAGAGAAGGACAGGTTAAAAGCTGAATATAATGCGGTGTTTGTTAACAAAACAAGGAATTTGGCGGCAGATGATAAAGCCATTGAGGATTTGTTTAATCAGTTGTATAAAAAGGAGGCATAAAGATGCGTCAGACAGTTGAAATGTATATTGGATTTTTTATGCTTCTTTTGATTATGATTCTTGCTATGGCTTTCACTACTATTAATATTCATGTGTCACATGCCAGAACATTGTACAATTCAGTAAAGGCTCAGGTTCAGGCTAGTAATGGAGCAATGGTGGATTCAAGTAATGAGTTTACTGCTGATTTTGTAAAGAATGGTTGTACATTCAGAGACGATGGTTTTGAGGTTGCATATATTGTTAAGCGTGTAAGTAATTCATCTGATTCAGCAGAACAGTATAATCAGACTTGGATTTATAACGATATTTATAGGGTTGATTTATTTTATGTTTATAATGTTCCTTTTTTTGGTAGACAGGTATATCCGATATCTGGGTATGTATATTAATTGAGGTATATTGTTATGAAAGCATTTTTTGTTGAATTTGGTTCAACTATTGTTGTAGTCATAGTTATTGCAGTTATGATATTGACAGCAGTGCGGACAAGTACAAGTGGTGGTCAGATGATGGAGAAGAGTTATACTGATGTTTCTGATAGAGTGGATAGTTTTGTAGATGAGGCTTTAGCTGAAATGGATAAGGCTCTTGATGATAGTCAGGATTAGGGGTAGCTATGAGAAGTCTTTTTCGTTTGGTGATTTTTTCATTAATGTTGCTTGTATGTATTGTATGTGTGATGATTGCAGGAAGATTTGTAATTTTTAGTTCGTTATAAAACTCAATATAAAGAGAGTTTTATATAGATATTATTTATTTTTATCAAGAAAGAAGAAGGAGGAGAAAGACATGAAAGCGTTTTTCGAAGAGTGGGGCTTGACAATTGTAGTTGTAATAGTTCTCATGGTACTTATCGGTGTAGCTGTTCGTTCAAGTAGAAGTGGTGGAAGAAAGATGGAGGAAACTTATAATAAAGTTACAGAGAAAGCCGATAAGTTTGTAGAGGAAGCTATGAGTGAACAAGGTACAACACCGTAGTGTAGCTGGAGGATTAAATATATGAGGTCAATGGTATTTGTTTATCTTTCGAGTATGATTGCTGTGATTCTGATAGCTATGATATCGTTCATAACGATGAAATCTTCTTATATGGAGGCACTTGAGAGCAATATGGACGATGCCATTGTACATTCTGTTAAGATGCTTCAGACAGACAGGAATGAGGGAATAAATTCTCTTACACTTAGAGAGATGAAGTTTTTCAGTGATGTTGCTGAAAATGAGTTAACGGACTTCAAGCAGAACTTTGTAGAGTATTTAGCAGGACATCTTGATGAAAAGTTGACGCATCTAGATGTGGAGATTTTTGGTGCAGATGATATTAATGGTATGATATCAGTACAGCTAACGGGGTACTATATGTATCCATTTGGTGTTGAAGACCATGTAAGTACGTATAAGACAGTCATTTTGGATAAGTATCTGAAGACTGATTACAATGATGTTTCCTGAATTGTTTGATTCTCTATAGGGAGTGGGGACTGATTATATTGCAGTTCCTGCTCTTTTTTAGTTGTTCTGATGGTTGTTGTATACTTGGTGAAATTTTTTATTTTATTGGGCATATTTTGTCCAGATTTAGGGGGACTTTATAATGGGTAGAAAGAAGATTATTCTGAATGTTAAGTTGTTTCTGTCCATATGTTGCATGGTAGTAGGAACAATTGGTTCGTATACTTGTTTTTCTATTGCAGATTGGATACCTGTGCTGTGGATAGTTGGAGGGGTATTCTTTACATTATTGATAATAGGCATTTTGGGAATTTCAAAGAGTGGTAGAGATATTGAGCAGGAGACTGTTTAATATAGATTTAATATGTGAAAGGAAGGTATAGGTAATGACAAAAACGGAGTTTATCAATGAAGTTGCTGATACTGCTGGAATGAGTAGAAGAGCAGCGACAAGTGCAGTTAATGCATTTATTGATGTAGTGACTTGTGCACTTACAGCAGGAGAAGAAGTACAGATTATTGGATTTGGTACTTTTGATGTTGTTCAGCGTGCAGCAAGAATTGGAATGAATTTGCAGACAGGTGAAAAGATGCAGATTCCAGCAAAGTTGAGTCCTCGTTTTAAAGTGGGCAAGAAACTGAAAGATGCAGTTAGGGAGGGTTAAAAAATGGATGGCTGGAATAATCAGCAGGGCTGGCAGAATGCACAGCCACAGCAGAATGATTGGAATAATGGCAGTGCAAATACGGGTAATGGCATTTCTGGACTTGGAAATGTAAACCAAAATATGAGTACAGGTTATACTGATACTGGTACAGGGCAGGGTACGTATGACAGTTATACAAATAATGGTACTGGTCAGGGTTCATTTGGTGGAGTCATGAGCGTGGGTATTGGGATTGATGCTTCCAAGAATAGTGTTTTTGGCTTCAGTTTAATGATGTATGGGGTACTTGCATGTATCTTGACGGCTTGTGGTTATACAACGGCATTACTTACATTATTAATGGTAGTGGCATTGCTGGAGAAGGATACTGATAAAAATCTTGTGACGATTATTGTTAGTATGGCTTTTGTTGTGTTAGGTCTTGAGCTTATAATGATGGTTGTGTCACTTGTTAGAGAGCCAGTGTATGGGGTAGTTTCCATATTGTTTGGTGGTGCAGAGTATGGTTCTGCTTTATATGCAGTGCGTAATTTTTTGCAGGGGCTTTTAAATGGTATTGTTTCCATAATTAGGTGGGTTAGAAATATATTTTTATTGTATTATGGGATATCTTCAATGAAGAATATCAGGAATGGTGTGTTTAAGCCATCTAAGTTTATTGCAAAGTGGGTAAATATTGTAGATTAAGTTTTTGAGGTTTTGGCATTGATGCATAGGAGGTATTAATTATGTTTGATTTGGATAAGATGTCTTTGGAAGAAGTAGAGTCTTTTGGTAAGGAAATTCAGTCTGGTATAACATATGATGTTTCAAAGTTGGTAGATGGGGTACGTTCCATTGAGCTTGGAGAAACTGGAAAGCAGATTACTGATATGGTTGTTTCTGCACAGGGTTTGACAAAGTCTGTGCAGCCAAAAGGTCTTATGAAAGTATTCACCAGTTCGAAGAAGTGGTTGAAACGCTATGATACTGTTGAGAATACAATTAATGGTCTTGATGATGCAATTAATCATGAGATTGAACGTCTGAGTAGTATTCTTAATGGTTGTTATGAAAATGGTAGAATGCTTAAGGACAGATTAAATGAGTTAAGTGAACGTGAGCAGGAACTTGATGAGGCGATAAGGGGGTACTCTGGAGATGACGCTTATAAGTTAAGTTCTGCAGTTCACAGACAGAAAACTCTTGTTAGTACAATGACATTAATACGTCAGGAACTTGGAAAATCTATGCTTGTTATAGAGCAGAATAAGGAAATTACAAATCAGTTATCTGAGGCACGTGATAATGTAATTCCATATATTAAAATCATGCTAGTTAATACCCTTGCATCTAAAGCCAATTCAGAGGCATTGGCATTGAAGAAATCACTCAAGAAGGCGGTAAATAATATGGTGGTTCAGACTGCAAATGAGATTAGTTCAAATGCTGATGCTATGATAGCTGGTAGGGGAGATACTTTGTTGGAGACAGATAGTATTCAGAAGGCAAATGATATTTTGCTTAAGACATATGAAAAGATACAGAGTAATGTGGAGGCTGGTATCGATTCTGATAAGGAGTTGGTAGATTCTTTAAAAACTTCAATGCAGTATCTCGAGTCATACAACAAGGAGGGGTAGAATGAAGCTCGAGGTTAATAAAAGTCTTGTAGATAATATGGATTATTTACGGAAGCTTGCCGAAATCTGCAAGAGCACAAAGAAGAGCGATTATGATGAGAATTTATTATATGAGTTGGCTTATGCACATGAGTACATTAATTCTTTGATTTTGATTGAGGAACGTCCATCCAAGGAGCTTCTTGATATTAGAACTTTATTTAATGGTATACTTGATTTTATAGATATCAAGAATTTGAAAAAGGTAAAGTTAGATTATAAAGATTTATTAAAAGCTAAGTTTAAGGATATAGATACTGGAAGTTATATGAAGGATATTCAGGTCTGTGACTCTCCAATTAAGGCATATGTTAAGCGTGCTTTTGGAAAGTATGTAGTATTGATGGGATTGTTGTTACTTCTTTTTAGTTTGCCTGTGATACATGATAATGTTATTTCAGAGGCATCAAAGGCTGAGGTAGTAGAGTCTGAAAGTGTAGCTGAAGTTGTTAGTGATTCTAATGAAAATTTTGAAGTGGATAAGGAAGTTGTACTTCAGGGTTTAAATGATTTAACTAAATTTTTATCAAGTTTTGTTGCAATATTGTGTACGGCTATTATTGTATTTTCCAGTGTACAAATAATGATATCTTTAGCGTATATAAGTTTACCAGTTGCTAGGGATATTCTGGATAATTATAATAATGGTAGTTTTGTTTCAAGTGATGTGCGTGATATAGTAAGGCACGAATTAGAAGGGGTAGGTACAGTTGTAACAAAAGTCCGTAATTTTGATAGGATTGAGCGCAATAAGGTATGGTTAAAGTCTATGATTGAGAATCCTTGTGGTTCATTGCAGTTAGATAATGCAATAACTGTCTTGAATGATAGACTTAAAAATAGAGATTTATATAAAAAATCGTATTATTATGATGTTGCTCAGGTAGAACTTCTTCATGTGAAATATTTAGAGGCAGTAGGTGCAAAAGCATTATAGTCTATTTTAATTTTCTTTAATATTTTTAAGATTTATTTTTAGAAGGTATTGACTTTGGGGTATTCACATGGTATAATATGTATTGATAATGGTTAATTTTAACAGATATTATTTAAGGAGGTATATAATGGCAGAACAGATGTTAATTTGTAACGCTCTTGATGAGCGGGATTTTTTGAGAAAGAAAATTGAGGATGCAATCTCAGACCTTGCGGTTGTGACGGCTCGGCGTAAGAAAGATGAGAAGATACATGGTGTGCCTGTTACTGAATATGAGAAGAATGCTATTTCTTCATATCAGAGTATCAGAGACTTGATTGAGCGGTTTCATCTTATTGACAGGAGGATTACGTTGGCGAATGCAACCACTGAAATCGAGTTGAAGTCAGGCAGAACAATAACTCGTGCTGAAGCAATTGCATTGCGAAATAGTTTGAAAGGTAATGGTAAGACAAATACGGCATTTGAGACTATGCTTCTGGAAAGGCTTATCAGTCAGTATTCAAATGCAGTTCAGGCAGAGCAGAGATTTAATTCAATTGCCGATGATCAGCTTGAGTCATATAAGAGCAGTCTTGTATCTCGTGACAAGTCCCAGAAGGAGCTTTCTGAGAATGAGATTAAGATGGTGGGTGCGATGGTGGAAGACCTTTATGGGGTACTTGTAGACCCGATTAAGGTGTCTGAGCAGATTAAGAAGCTGGATAATGAGTACGGTAATCTGCTTACTGAGTTGGAGACTGCAATTAAGGTATCTAATGCAACCACGTACATCGAGTTGTAATTATCATTGCATATGGTATGAAAACCCTAGACACGGATTCGCTTTCTTATGCGTTAATTAAGAATATAATGGGATTACTGTGTTAGCTCAATTGGGAGAGCATCAGAGTTTTAGTCTGAAGGTCGTGAGTTCGAGGCTCACATACAGTTCCGAGATAAAGCACTCATTTTAGGTTTGAGCAAGCTTGTTTTCATTTTAAATGCGAAACAGTTTAGTTAACTTTTACTGAGTAACTTTTAACCATTAGTCTTTAAGTTTTAACTGTTATTGAGTTTTAACTGATACTTGTTACGTGGTAACATTTATATAGGGGTATGTAAGTGTCCTGAAATCCTTGCAACTGGTTTTTTGTTTTAATTCGTATGGCAATGGGTGACCCACAAGGCTGTATCATATGCATTAATAATATAGATTAGCTTTGCACTATCGTAAGATGGTGCAAGGCTTTTCATATTTTATGGAGGATATTATGAAATTTATACAGACAATGGGTTTAATAATGACAGTTTGTTTAGTTGTTGGTTCAAGTACTAGTGCTAGGAGTGCGGAAAATGATAATATGATAAGTACTGGTACAGGGTTTGTTTCAGAAGTAGTTAGTGGGGTAGTTATAGGTCTTGAGGAGGAAAATTTAGATACCATAGCTGATAATTTTGTTCTCGATAAATGGGATTGTGGTCAAGAGGGTATGAAATTTAATAAGGTAGATATACAGGAGCCAGTCGATGAAGCTTTCGTATATCTACCTTGTGTTTTTGGCGGTTATCAGTATTATGGGGTAGATATAGACGCAAGTGTGGATAATATGGAATTGGTTACAAAAAATGAGAAGTGTACTTCTGAGCATGAAGAATGGGATGTTGTTGATAATAGATTTTATAATAGTTATTTGAATTGTTTTGCTCCTTATAGTTTGATAGAGTATACAGATAATATTGATAGTGATGATTTAAGTGCATTCAAGTTAATGCTTAGAAATGAGCAGTTAGATTTTAGGTATGATAATAGTAAGGAGTTAAAGGGGTATGATTATAGGTCTGCATGTGATATATTTGATGATGTATATGTTGAAATTACAGATGATGTAGAAGCTTATGTTATACTTGAGGATTTTAAGGGAGATTGGGTTTATATTGAGTTTGATGGAGAAAGTTCTGTAAAGAATGATTGTTTTATAATTAAGAATATAGTATATTTTGAGGATATAGTTATTGATTCATTGAGTTTTTATAAGGAGGATTATTATCGTGATGGCAATTACATAAAAAGTAGATATACAGGTAGGATTTTAAATCCAAACGATATTGTAATAAATGAATTTGGGGGTAGAGCTGGTGCTTTAAAAAGTTTGAAAGCAAAAATTAGTGAGCAGTTTTTAAAAGATTTTTCATAGATTATATTGACATTATATTAGATGAATGTTATAATGTATTTGTTCGGTGGACAACTTATTGATAGTCTGCCGAATATTATATCTTTCGGAAAAGTTTTTTAAAAAAGTTTCAGAAAGGTGTTGACATTAGGAAAGACCAATGTTATAGTATAATTGTTCGGTGGATATATCGGATAGTGCATCTTTCAAAGAAGTTTTTCTAAAAAAGTTTTAGAAAGGTGTTGACATTGGTTAAGTACAATGTTATAATGAATTTGCCGCTTGGGAAATTGCTTTCGTGGATATCGCTAGTGCGGAAATTCTGCGCAGGTTGCGAACACGTAGGGAAAGCCAGAGTTGGCGGCGAAGTGAATGCTAGGGAGTATAGACAGGCAAGAGTAGACCTGTAAGTGGAATCCCAGCAAATTGCGTATGTGCGAAGATTCAGGGGTTTTATAAGAGTCCTGATAGCACGAAACCGAGATGCCTGCCCATGCGTGCAGAGAGAGCGGAGTCAGTCCGCAGACGCGCATGGGGGCGATTTATGAAGTGCACGTTTCTGCTGGGGGAGGCTGTGTGAAAGCAGTGATCCATAGGCAGGTGTGCGGTTTTAGGCGATGACTCCCCCTCGCAGTATCGGGGGTATAGTAGGATACCATGTTTACGGTGAGGAGCGAGTAGTGGGGAGCACGCTATTGTTAATGTAAAACCGGTTCAGGTCAAGCCACAGATTATGAACAAAACATCAAGAGTGGGGTAGTTCCTAGTGGCAGGGTGCTATGCTACGACGATGGGCGTAAGTTAAGGTAGGTCTTGCGCGGTAATAAATAACGCGGGTTGGAGCAGTCAGGTAGCTCGCTAGGCTCATAACCTAGAGGTCGCAGGTTCAAATCCTGCATCCGCTATTAGCTCTGCCAAGGCAGCAGACGGGATTAAATCGAGAGATTTCAAAGAGCGAGATGGCAGTAAGCCGTCACAGTCCTAAGTAGCACAGGAGCAGGGCGCATTAGTGAGGTTAGACCTCACAATGTGGTGAAAGATGGTCGTAAATGCAGCTCATATAATAGAGTTAAGTTTATATAGGTTCGAGTCCTGTTTTCACCTTGTCAGAAAAGACAAATAAATCCTACCCGAGCGGTACGGGAAAGTTAAGCCTTGTGGCATCCGAAGATGCAGTATAGGAAGCAGTTTGAACTATGTTACCGATAAAGCTCCAGTGAGGAGCATGGTGTCAGGATAGACATTAAAACCTACTCTTGCTGGCGGAGGACGTTAAGACTCACAGATCGAGTAATTGGTTTATGTATTCGAGGATATATTTCTCTCGATTATTACCAGAGCCGAAAAACAAGGCTTAGCCAGCATAAATATGGGACTGTAAGGTTTCGACAGGGGTTGGAATCGCAGTAGTACACTTAGGACGGCAACCTAAAAAGCCAAATAAAAATAAACGCTGAAGATAATTTAGCAATGGTAGCCTAGTCTACCGCCAAAAAGCCAGTTGGGGTACTACGCTGGTTGAGGTTCAAAATAAGTACGTAATGTTGACTTCCAGATTCTTAGAACGCTAGATGGCATGAAAGCGGAGATAACTAATTATTGGGTGCAAGGACTTACCAGATGGGTTAGGGGAAGAAAGTACATCAAAGTCTGAGAGATGAGTGTAGTAAGGTGCTGTTTAGTACAGCTTTTGGACATGGGTTCAAATCCCATCAGTTCCAGTCTGCGGTTATATTTTCTGATTTTCATTTGTGGTTTCCTGAGTGAAAGGACTTGTTGTTAGACAAGTCCTTTTCGCATATGTGGGGGTAGATTATATATTCTTTAAAAAGGTTGGTGATATTGTGGAAAAGCAGAATGTTTGGTATACAGCAGGGGAGTATAGTGGTGTGAATTTTAATCTGCTTCAGAAGGAGTTTGAGAATACATTAAAGTCTGTATATGGTAGAATGCCAGATGATATATTTATGATTGAGTTTCATGGGCATAGATTTAATTGTTTGCCATTTTTATTAAATGGTTCAGGTTTTTATAACTGGAACTATAGACATAGTTTGAATGTGTCAGTAGCTCGTCATGCATCAAGATTAACTCCTTTTGGTAGAAAGGATTTAGAGAATATTGAAGGTTTTGATTGGACTATATTTATGTGTATGATTCCAAGTTACAGAGATATGGGGGTACGTGATTTAGGTTTGTATTTATATTCAATACAGCCAAATGAGTTGGCTTGTTGTTTGATAGGTTCTCTACATCAGGAGTTTTATAATTTTATTATTAAGCATGAAAAGAATTATTTGAGTTTTAAGTATAAGGATATAGCGAATACTCAGGCATTTTGTTTTTTTATAGGTTTTTTATGGATAATGAAACTTACTCCAGTGTTAAAAATGTATATGGGTGCAATGATGAAGAGAGAAGGTATGACTGCTTTAATAGATTCATTTATGCCTGAGAATTGTATACATTATAAGTACATAACAGGTGAGTATACTTCAAAGGATTTATTGCGAGAGTATAATAAACCACGGTTTGAGGATGGGACAAGCATTGCATTACGTGAGATGTTATGTTTGACTACTGATGGTGCGTATGATGGTAGACTAATATCTGAATATGAGAAGAGTTGTATTTATGATATATGGAGTATTATAAGTGAAGACCAAGATTATCGTTTTAACATGAATCTTGCTTATTGTGTTTTATATAATGGAAGCTATGATTCATTGCAGGAGCAGCTACGTCAGGCAGAAAACATTACTGATAGACATAAAAGTGATTTAGAAGTAGCCGAATTACGTTTAAAGGCTCAAATGAAGCGTAATACAGAGTTAAATTCAGAGGTACAGAGTTTAAAGAAGGAAATTCAAAGGTTAAATGGGGTAGTTTCAAAGATAAAACCACAAGATGAGTATATACGTGAGATTAGTTCGTTAAAGAATGATATAGTACATAATGAAAATGAGATAAATCGTTTATTTAAAGAAAGACTTGAGTTAAAGCGTGAATTGAGTCAATATAAGAAGCAGTTAAGAAATAAGTCTGTATCTACAGATAATATTATTACAGAGGTAGTTAATGAGCAAGATACTGATATTTCATTTGATGAAATTATAGATTATATAAAGGACAAGCGTATTGCAATAGTTGGTGGTATACATATTAATGGTCTTGATGAACGATTGAAGGCTTATGGGGTAGTTCATGTAAAGCATTATGAGGAGAATGTAAGTAAGATTGGAGTTTTTGATATAGGTATTATTATATCGAATGCTGTAAAGCATGCTGATGTTTATAAGTTTGAGAAGGAGTGTAAAAAGCATAATACACAGATAATTTATTTTAGTGGCACTAATATTGAGCGTATGATACGTGAGATTTATAATGCAATAATTTAGTAAAGGAGAAAAGGTATGAGTGTTTTAGCAAGATTAAACAGGGTAGTTAAGGCAAATTTACATGCTATTTTGGATAAGTTTGAAAATCCAGATAAGATGATTGACCAATCATTGCGGGAATTAAATATTGCTTTGGCAAAGTTACAGCAGGAGGCAGCTTTTATTATTGATGAGAGAGACCGTTGTAAAAAGAATATGGATTCTTTAGAGTCTGAAATTAGTGATTGGGATGCAAGAGCACGTAAGGCTTTGCTTAAAGGAAAAGAAGATAATGCACGTATTTTTATTTCTAAGAAGCAGGCAGTTGAAATTAAGTACAAAGAAGCTTCTATTTTGTATGATGCGGCGGAGGCAAATGCTTGTAAGGTACGTGATATGCATGATTCTTTAATGTTAAAGATACATGAGAAAGAGGTGGAGCGAAGGGCATTGAAGATTACATCAAGTCTTGCGGACTCTCAGGAACGTATCAATAAGTTGTCATCTACTCTTAATATTGATGGCACTTTTGCTCAGTTTGATAAGTATTGTGATAAAATTTCTTCAAGGTTAAATCAGGAGGAGATTATAAAGGAACTTATGTCATCACCATCAGATGAGGCAGAGTTGCTTGCAAGAGAGTATGATGCAGATGTAGCGGATAAAAAGGTAGATACAGAACTTAGCAGGCTTAAGAAAGAGATGAATTTGTAGGGGTAGATTTCATCTATCCCTATTAGGAATAAAGGAGTTGAGATTAATGGATGAGGCACTTGCATATGTGAAATTATTTTTAAGGGAGTATTGTGGTAATGGTTGGTTGCCACTTATAGTCGGTGGTTTAATTATAGTTATCAATGTTTTCTTTTCGGATAATCATAAGGGTTCTATAGGATGGATTCTTATTGGCGGTGGTCTTGTGATTTTTGGGATTGGTCAGATATCAGGCATGGGTGTTTTTTCAAATTTGATTATTTAAAGTTTTACAGTGTATTTTGTAAATCTATGGTTACTATATGATTTGATGTATATATTATATGAGTTTTGTATTTGAAATTTATATGATTTCATTTTTAAGGTGTCTATTTTTATTGATGTATATTATTTCTTTTTATATAAACTTTATAGTGGTAGTTGTAGTAGGTTTGCGAAATCTCTGTTTTAAATAATTAGATTGGAGTTGTGATGATTTTGATTAATGATAGTAAAAATTTAGTGAGTGATTTTGGTCAGGATTGTATTTGTTGTGTAAATTTGAAATCCATGTCGCATAGAAATGTTGATATAATTAAGTTATGGGAATCTTATATTGATATATGTAATGAGTTTTATTATAAGTCTTTTATGCTTATAATATTGGATTGTCCAGACCAAAAATTTATGGGTTG
>ERZ779637.957-NODE-957-length-14427-cov-10.539660_pt1 | contig 14427 bp, 10 predicted proteins | sample MGYA00514196_ERZ779637 | MGnify/ENA primary metagenome ERZ779637 (study PRJEB29562, sample SAMEA4376700) | mouse gut metagenome | isolation source: Cecum | study: EMG produced TPA metagenomics assembly of the A DSS colitis mouse model was used to assess the...
TACTAAATTACGCAAAAAATTTCAACAACAATTATACATTCTGCACACGATTTTTGTGTCAATTTTTTATTCAATTTCCCAATTTTCACTATATATTACAGTTCACGGCCTAACCGGTCACAAGCTGCAACACATCCAGCCCATTTCAAGTGTCTACGTTCCACTCCGGTCGGCGAGAGGGTTGGAGCCTGAAACCGTAAAGTTATCGACCGGATGCCCTGCAGCAGAATGCAGGGCACCGTGAATAGTGACCACAATACACTGTCTTTCAACGTATATTTGACTTTTCTCTTGTAGCGATATTTTTGAAATGTTATACTGTATCTGTATGTGAGGCTTGATTCCATATAATCAATCAAGCCAACCCTCATGATCCCGTTTCGCGGGATGAAGGATCATCATCTACTATATATCTATAAATGCAATGCTATAAAACATACCATAGAGAAAGGCAGCAAAGATTATGAACACACTTAACTGCGGTTTTATTGGCCTTGGACTGATCGGCGGCTCCATCGCCAAAGCAATCCGCGCGGCATACCCCAAATCCCGGCTGATCGCATACGATATCCGGACATCTTCCCTGCAGCTGGCCCTGCAAGAACAAGTGCTGGACGAAATCTGTCCTGCCGTCGGCGCTGCCTTTGAAGGTTGCGACTATATTTTCCTGTGCGCTCCCGTCTCCTGTAACGCCGAGAACCTGCAGACCTTAAAGCAGTATCTGTCGCCGCATACGATCCTCACCGACGTAGGAAGTGTGAAGACCGACATTCATCACCAGGTAGAAGCCCTCGGGCTGGATGGACAGTTTATTGGCGGACATCCCATGACAGGCTCTGAGCGTATCGGCTATCAGAACTCCAAGACATCTCTTCTGGAAAACGCTTACTATATCCTGACCCCATCTGCCGCAGTTCCTGATGCAAGGGTATCCGACTATCGTTTACTGGTAGAAGCCATGGGTGCGATCCCGCTCATCTTAAACTACGATGAGCACGACTTTGTTACCGCAGCCATCTCACACCTGCCTCATGTTGTCGCTGCCTCTCTCGTAAATCTTGTCAAAGATGCCGATTCTGAGACAGGCATCATGAAGCTGGTGGCTGCCGGAGGCTTTAAGGATATCACAAGGATCGCCTCCTCCTCCCCGGTCATGTGGCAGCAGATCTGCCTGACCAACCGGGAAAATATCTCTGTTTTATTGAAACAATATATCAACTGTCTCACAGAGATCTCTACAAAAATAGATGAAGGTGCCGCAGATGCGCTCTATGATTTCTTCGACACTGCAAGGTGCTATCGTGAATCTTTTATCACTGCTTCCAGCGGCCCGATCAAAACGGAATATGTGCTGACGGTAGATATTACAGACCAACCAGGTTCTATCGCCGCCATCGCCTCTCTGCTGGCGGCAGATGAGGTAAGCATCAAGAATATCGGTATCAATCACAACAGAGAACTGGCTGAGGGTGCCCTGCGCATCGAATTCTACGGAATAAATGCAATGGAGAAAGCCGCTGCCATACTGACCGGACAGGGATACACGATCCATACCAGGCATCCTTCCTGATCCGCAATACTGACACTGCGAAATATGCGGCAGTCGCCAAATGTCTGCAAGCAGCCACTTGGCTCGTTGCTCACGGGAATAAACGAAGTAGCGAGGTTCTAAGAGAACGTAAACAACACAACGGAGGAACACCATGATTTTTCAAAAAGCACATCAACTTAAGGGCGAAGTAACCGTTCCCGGCGATAAATCCATCTCGCACCGGGCCGTAATGTTCGGTTCACTGGCAAATGGGACTACAGAAGTGCTCAATTTCCTACAGGGCGCAGACTGTCTCTCCACAATAGATTGTTTCCGCAAAATGGGCATCTCCATCGAGAACACGCCCGAACATATCCTGATTCACGGCAAAGGTCTTCACGGCCTGCGAAAACCCGACGGCATCCTTGATGCCGGTAACAGCGGCACAACCACCAGGCTGATCTCCGGTATTCTGGCAGGACAGCTTTTTGAGACGACGCTGACAGGGGATGCCTCGATCCAGAAACGTCCCATGCGCCGCATCATCGATCCGCTTACCCTGATGGGGGCCGATATCACCAGTCTGCACGACAATGACTGCGCACCGCTTTGCATCAAAGGTTCTTCACTGCACAGCATCCACTATCACTCCAAAGTAGCCTCCGCACAAGTAAAATCCGCTATCCTCCTGGCAGGATTATATGCGGATGATGTCACGAAAGTTACGGAACCTACCGTCAGCCGTGATCACTCGGAGATCATGTTACGCTATTTCGGCGCCCAGGTTCATACGGAGGGCACCACAGCCACGATCTGCCCGGAGCCCAGCCTGCGCGGCCAGAAAGTATGTGTTCCCGGCGATATCTCTTCCGCCGCCTATTTTATCGCTGCCGGACTGCTTGTTCCCGGCGCCGAAGTCCTGATCCGCAATGTGGGTATTAATCCCACCAGAGACGGAATCCTGAAAGTCGCGCAAGCCATGGGCGGAGATATCACGTTACTCAATATCACCCGCGACGGCGAACCTACCGCAGATCTGCTTGTAAAGCACAGCACGCTGCACGGTATCACTATAGAAGGAGATATCATCCCCACACTGATCGACGAACTCCCGATCATTAATGTGATGGCTGCTTGTGCTGAAGGCACAACAATTATCAAAGACGCTGCAGAACTGAAAGTCAAAGAGTCTAACCGTATCGATGTGATGGTGAATGCGCTAAGCGCTATGGGATGCGATATCATCGGCACACAGGACGGTATGATCATTCACGGCGGCAAACCTCTCCACGGAACAGTCATCGATTCCCACATGGATCACAGGATCGCCATGAGTTTCGCTATCGCCGCCCTGATCGCCGACGGCAATACCGAGATCACCGGTAGTGATGTCGTTACCATCAGTTATCCGAACTTCTATGAAGACTTGTTGAAACTGACACAATAGAGAAGCTAATGTAAACTCATACACAGATATAGGCAATATAAAAGCAAGCGGATCATAATCTGCTTGCTTTTATATTCATATTATTCAATTGATGATATCCTTTTCAGAATAGCCTTGCCATATCTATGTATTCCATACACAAGCCATACACAAATACTAAAATTGCAGTATTCTTAACTCGACATCTTAACCAGCAATCTATTTAAAAAATAAGAACCTACCATACAAAAAATTCCGGCAAGACATCCATACCAGTTTAACTGTACATCAGTCATCTGAAAATGTCTCCCATCTACATACTGCTTAAAATATTCCGTATAATAAGCCATCATATAGCAGACTGCACCCGACAGAAGAATACCCAAGATACGAAAATATCCTCTGAATATGACCATACTGACAAAAGCCGTAACTAATCCGACTACAAAAAACAAAGCCAGATGTGCTCCATAGCGAATCATCCGGCTGACTGTCTCTATCTGTTCCTGCTCCGGATCGACAAACACTATTCTGGCAATCCGGTCGGCCAACCGCATCGTTACATTCGTAGAGCTGACACCGCTCTGAAACGAAACGATCATTACAAAATATACCAGCAGTGCCAACGCAAGAACCGATGCAACGATCACTGTGAGCTCCAGCCACAGATTTCTATGTTTTCCCTGCTTCATTCTAAACTGATTTCCCTATTCATTCATTTTCTGAATGGTACCATATGTCTCGATTCTGCTCGCATCCATCTCAGACATACCGATAAAGATCGCTCCATATTCAAATTTACCGTTCTGCTTGTTCTCCGCACGCACTACCTCAAGAAAAACATGGAGGACTTCCTTCGTCCAGATTGTGAGAAAAGCCTCGTAGACTGCTCCCATTTCCAGTCTTTCCATACAGGTAAAACCAACTCCTGTCTTGGAACAGTCATTGATCGCAATGCCTATCCTCTCTGCTTTGCCGCCCTGATCCATTCTCTTGACTACCAGCTTGCCTTCCAATTCTATACGTTGATTTCTTCTTCTCTCCTGCATAATTCTTTACCTTCCTCTTACCTAAAGTAATTCCATATATACTTCTGTTTCTATTCTACTCTATTTGTTGTCTTTTGTAAAGGAATCCGTAAGGAACATTGCATCCCCAAAACTAAAAAATCGATACCTTTCCCGTATTGCTTCCTCATATGCATGTAATACATTCTCTCTGCCTGCCAGCGCAGAGACCAGCATGACAAGCGTAGATTCCGGAAGATGAAAGTTAGTGATCAGACAATCCATGACTTTAAAACGGTAACCTGGATAAATAAAAATTTCCGTATTATCACAACACTCCTGCAGCCTGCCATCTTCTCCGGCCGCACTCTCGACAGTCCTGCAGCTCGTGGTCCCCACGCAGATCACCCGGCCTCCTGATGCTTTCGCAAGATTAATCTTTTCCGCCGCCTCCCTGTCCACCTGATAATATTCAGAATGCATATGATGCTCCAAAATGTTATCTGCCTTAACAGGACGGAATGTTCCAAGCCCTACATGCAGCGTCACATACGCGACAGCAACTCCTTTTGCTTCAATCTTGGCAAGCAGTTCTTTTGTAAAGTGCAACCCTGCTGTCGGAGCCGCCGCTGATCCCTCATATTTAGCATATACAGTCTGATAACGATTCTTATCCTGCAGCTTATGGGTAATATAAGGTGGCAGCGGCATTTCACCCAAACGGTCTAACACTTCCTCAAAAATACCTTCATAAGTAAAGCGTATCAGGCGATTCCCTTCCTCCACCACATCTACTACCTCTGCTCTAAGACAACCGTCTCCAAAAACGATACGCGTTCCCGGCCTGGCTTTTTTGCCCGGTTTTACAAGCGTCTCCCACAGATCTTTCTCCTTCCTTTTCAGAAGGAGTACCTCTATCGCAGCACCAGTCTCTTCCTTGACACCCATAAGTCTCGCTGGCAGCACTTTTGTGTTATTTAAGACCAGGCAATCACCCGGTCTTAAATAATCAACGATCTCCTTAAAAACATGATGTTCTATGCCACCGTTAGATTTATTCAATAACAGCAATCTGGAACTGGCGCGATCTTCCAGAGGATCCTGCGCGATCAGCTCTTCCGGCAGGTCGAAATAAAAATCTGATTTTCTAAGTTCTTCCATTTCCCGTTTCCTCAAATATCTTCAGGATCTCAGTTCCTAAAATTCATATCCGCCGCTGTCTTCAATTCAGATCCGCATTCTGAAGGAATGCTACATATCCTCTCTTCGTCTCATAGACATCTATCTTGCTGGTAGCTTCCCATGGCGCATGCATATTCAATACCGCAACACCACAGTCGATCACATTCATACCATACAGAGCAAGGATATAGGCAATAGTGCCGCCTCCTCCCAGATCGACTCTGCCCAGTTCCGCCGTCTGGAAATTCACCTGTTCCTTCTCAAAGATTGCTCGGATATGTCCCAGATACTCCGCATTGGCATCATTGGAACCTGATTTGCCTCTGGATCCGGTAAATTTATTGAATACCATGCCACCGCTTAAGTAGGCAACATTTTTCTTATCAAAACTGGATGCAAATGCCGGATCGAACGCACTACTCACATCAGAGGAAAGCATACAGGATCTGGCAAGGCATCTGCGCAGATTCAGTTCACTGTATCCGCCTGTAAGGTTCATCACCTCTGCCACCGCATTTTCAAAAAATCTAGACCGCATACCCGTGGCACCTACACTGCCGATTTCCTCTTTATCTACCAAAATACAACACGCCGTGCGCTCCGTCTCTTTAATCTCCAGCATCGCTTCCAGAGAAGTAAACGCACAGACTCTGTCATCCTGGCCATATGCCAATATCATGCTGCGATCGAAGCCTGCCTCACGCGCTTTACCAGCTGGTACTACCTCCAGCTCCGCAGAGATAAAGTCTTCTTCTTCGATATCATAGGATTTCTGCAATATCTCCAGAATACTCTTTTTAACTGCATCTTTCTCTGCTGATCTTTCATCTGTATCGCCCTTGTCGTCTTTCTTATTGATCACAAGCGGCTTATTCCCGATTATGATATCCAGCGCCTCACCTTCTATCACCTTATTCGCTTTTTTCTCCAACTGCTCCTGCGCCAGATGAATCAAGAGATCTGACACGAAGAACACCGGATCATCTTCCTTCTCGCCTACGCTGACCTCCACGATCGTGCCGTCCTTCTTTACCACCACACCATGAATGGCAAGCGGTATCGTTACCCACTGATACTTCTTCACACCGCCATAATAGTGCGTATCCAGGTAAGCAAATCCTCCGTCCTCATACAGTGGATTCTGTTTGATATCAAGGCGAGGAGAGTCGATATGTGCACCAAGGATATTAATGCCATCCTCCATTCTGTTCTTTCCGATCTGGAACATGACAATGGATTTATTCATCCATACAGAATAAACTTTATCACCTACCGCGAGTTTATCACCGGATGAGATTACTGCATTAAGTTCTCTGTAGCCCTCTTCTTCGATCCTGTTTACGATCTGGTCGATACATTCACGCTCAGTCTTGCCGTTATCCAAGAACTTCATATATTCCTGCGCAAAGGCATCCACCTCTTTCAACTGTTCTTCCTTGTAAAATTCCCACGTATTCTTGTATTCCATATTTGACCTCCATTCAGAAGCGTTTTTTGCTGAGGAACGCGTGCAGAATCTCAAATTCTGCGCAAGTCCGTTTCCTGTCATTTCGTACTGGCCTCCCTGATTACGCTTCAAGGAATCGGGGAGGCAAAGAAAAGCTCTTCTATCCGTCCTGCCCTGTAGGACCGCGCAGACACAGTGCCGACGGGATATATGCTTTGCACAAAAACCTTCCGTACGGGATATTAACTTCTCAGCTCGATTCCCATACCTTCCAAACCGTTGAGTATCTTCTTCATGGCAGCTGTAATATCGCTTTCCTCCAGCGTCCTGTCCTTTGCCCGGAATGTAATGGAGTATGCTACGGATTTAAAGCCCTCTTTGATCTGATCGCCTTCATAGATATCAAACAACTGATACTCTTCCAGGATCTTACCGCCGCGCTGTGCGATGACATCCTCGATCTGCCCAACCATGATCTCCTTGGGAACGACCATGCTGATGTCTCTCATCACAGCCGGATATTTTGCGATTCCCTCATATTTACGGTCGAAAGTAGCATAAGGTATGATCGCCGGCATATCCAATACTGCCACATAGGCCTTGGCCTTCATATCATAGTTGTCGCATACTTCAGGATGTACTTCTCCCAGATAGCCAAGTATGCAGCCCTCATAGACCACCTTAGCCTGTCGGCCCGGATGCAGGAAATTCTTGCCGGCATTCGGATCATAGGTGATTTTTTTACAAAGACCGATACTGTCAAAGAACTCCTCAATAACACCTTTCATGGTAAAGAAATCGCCCTCACCGTACATGCCAAGCGTAAACTGCATCCGCTCGTCAGGAAGTTCTGTCAGCGGCAGATTCTTCGGAATATAGATATTTCCCAGCTCATATAATCTGACATCTTTATTCCTTCTATTATAGTTGGTCGCAAGACTTGTCAGCATACCATTCAAAGAAACCGTTCTCATGATCGAGAAATCTTCTCCCAGCGGATTGGAAATACCGATCGCCCGGCGGGCCGGATCATCCGCCTCCAGAAGCAGTTTGTCAAACACCTTCGGACTCTCAAAAGAATAGCACATTCCCTGCGAAAAACCACAATACTCCGCAATATCTCTTGCCTTCTGTTCAATACGAAGCTTAAAGGGCAGTTTCCCGGTGGTCGCCTCACCGTTTGGCAGCGTGGACGGAATCTTATCATAACCGTAGAAACGCGCCACTTCTTCCGCAATATCGCACTGGCGTAAGATATCCTGACGGAAGGTCGGTATGAGCAGCTTATTTTCAGCCGCATCATACTGCACTTCTATCCTTTGGAAGATTTCCAGCATCTCTTCTTTGGATACATCCGTACCAAGCAGTCTGTTGTATCTGTCCGGTTCAAACGTCAGCTCAACTTCCGTCTTAAGTTCACTGCAGACGTCTACCATGCCGTCCACCACTTCACCGCAGCCCAACTCTTCGATCAGCTGACACGCTCTGTTGATCGCGGCCGCGGCATTGTGCGGATCAAGTCCTTTCTCAAACTTACCTGATGCGTCGGTCCTGAGTCCGACCCTCTTCGCCGATTTGCGGATATTGGCACCGTTGAAAGATGCCGCTTCAAACAGGACCGTCTTAACCTCATCCGTGATCATCGAGTTCTCGCCGCCCATGATACCAGCGATACCTACTTCTTTCTCCGCATCACAGATCATCAGCACATCGGCATCCAGTTTCCTCTCCTGACCATCCAGCGTCTTGAATACGTCACCGTCTTTCGCCCGACGGACGATGATCTTATGCCCTGCAATGGTCTCCAGATCATAAGCGTGCATGGGCTGTCCATACTCTTCCATCACATAGTTGGTGATATCCACCAGATTATTGATAGGGCGAATGCCACTGGCTGCCAGACGTCTCTGCATCCACTTAGGTGAGGGCCCGATCTGGATGTTGGTGCACACCCTCGCACAATACCGCGGACAAAGTTCCCTGTCCTCCACCTCGACAGAAATATAGTCTTCCACATTGCCGCCGTTGCCTGTCACAAATACCTGCGGCGGATAGAACGGTTTCCTAAAGGTCGCCGCCGCCTCCCTGGCAATACCGATCACACTGTAACAGTCCACCCTGTTGGACGTCACCTCATATTCAAATACGGTATCATGAAGGCCCAGTGCCTCTATGGCGTCGGATCCAACCTCCACGTCCTCCTTGAAGATATAGATACCAAGTTCCGGTGCTTCCGGATACATATTTCTGTCGGATCCCAATTCTTCTATGGAACACATCATACCGTTGGACGGTACTCCTCTCAGTTTGCCGGCCTTGATCGCAATGCCGTCTTCCGGCAGCGGGCCGCCGTCATGCCCGCCTGCCACTTTACCGCCATTCAGGACCACCGGTACTTTGTCTCCTTCACTGACATTAGGCGCCCCTGTCACAATTTGGATCACTTCGGTCCCGATATTCACCTGACACACGATCAGCTTATCCGCATCCGGATGTCTTTCTATCTTCTCAATCTGACCGACTACGATCTTATCCAGGTTGTGATCCCGTCTACTGTATCCTTCCACCTTAGTTCCCGATAATGTCATAGCATCCATATATTCTTGATCTGTACATTCCAGATCCGGCACATATGCTTTGATCCATGATAATGCTGTATTCATCTTTACCTCCATTCCGAAGCGTTCTACGCCCATCATCTTTCCTTTTCCCTATTCCTGACAAGCAAGCTCCCGAGAGAATATTCTTAACTTTATACTCCGTACCGAAAACCCTTGTACAAATATTTGCACTGAAACTTCAAGTACAAAATACCAGTCACGGCTCAGAACTGCTTCAGGAAGCGGATATCATTCTCATATAGTAATCTCATGTCGTCTATTTCATACTTCAACAGTGCGATACGTTCCAGTCCCACACCAAAAGCAAATCCCGAATATTTCTCCGGATCGATACCACTCATCTCAAGGACATGCGGATGTACCATACCACAACCTAAGATCTCTATCCACCCTTCTCCTTTACAGAAGCGGCATCCCCTACCGCCACACTTAAAGCAGGTTACATCCATCTCGGCACTGGGCTCCGTGAACGGAAAATGATGCGGCCTGAACTTAACTTTCGTACCTTCTCCAAATAGCTCCTTCGCGAACTCTGCCAAAGTACCTTTTAAGTCTGCCAGGGTAATATTCTTGTCGATCACCAACCCCTCGATCTGATGGAAAGAGGGGGAATGTGTGGCATCCACTTCATCTGAACGGAACACCCGCCCCGGTGCGATCATGCGGATCGGAAGCTTACCCTTCTCCATCTCGTGTACCTGCGTTGAAGATGTCTGGGTACGCAGCAAAATGTCTCCCGTGATGTAGAACGTATCCTGTTCATCCTTCGCAGGGTGATCTGCCGGGATATTCAATGCCTCAAAATTGTAGTAATCCTTCTCCACTTCCGGACCCTCCACCACTTCATAGCCCATACCGATGAAGATCCTCTCCACTTCTTCCAATGCTATGGTGCTGGGATGCCGATGTCCGACATTATTCTTCCTGGCAGGAAGCGTAACATCGATGACTTCCTGCTTCATCTTTGCCTCCCTGACCATCTGTTCCATCTTCTTTACTGATTCTTCTAATACTCTCTCAATCTCTGCCCTCGTCTCATTGACAAGCTGTCCCACCTTAGGACGTTCTTCCGGCAGCACATCCTTCATTCCTTTCAGGACTGCTGTCAGTTCTCCTTTCTTCCCAAGATAATTGACTTTCACTTCATTCAGTTTCTCCAGCGCGTCGCTGGCCGCGATCTGACGCAGTGCTTCCTCCTTAATCTGCTCTAACTTCTCTTTCATCATTTACAAAGCTCCTCTCTCAGTGTGCGGTTCTGTAACCTCAAGCATAAGATTTTTCCTTTTAGCCAAGACAAATTTTACAGCAACAAGCTCTTTCCTATGAAATCAAAGAGCCTGCTGCAAGCAGCCATTTGGCTCATTGCTCACGTGAAGAACAAAAGCGCGCGTAGCTGCGCATCCGGTTTTGTACCATAGGACGCTCTTTCCTATGATATAAAAAATCCCACGTGCAACGATCACACATGGGACGAATCATCTCCGCGGTACCACCCAGTTTCCTGTCCAAGACTACGGATGCTTCCTAAAAACATTACCGCTGTCTGCCAACAGACACTTCATTCGACGTAACGTGCCGTAACGGCCCGGACTACTGACAGATTCATCCAGGCGACTCCGGTGGGAAATTCAAAGTATTGTCTGAACCGAAGGGAACTTCCAGCCGCCGGTTCCCTCTCTCTGGCGGAAAACAGTCTTCTACTGACACCTTCACAGTCTTTCCATTCTTCTCATACATTCTAGTGACTTTTTGCCGACTTGTCAAGCCATCCAAACAGAAATTTGTATACCGGACCAAAATATCGATTAATATGAGCTCCGATCATAAGAATATACATCAGCAAGTAAAACCACAGCATCATGATCACTACGGTCGTCAGGCCGCCATAAGTACCGAATCCATTGAAATGATCCACATAGATAGAGAATGCGTAGGACGCGGCGCCCCACATAATGGCGGAAAAAGCCGCCCCGGGAACCTGCCCTTTAAACCGCAGCTTATTGCTGGGCACATAAGCGTAGATCAGGGCAAATACAAAGGTCAGGATCGCCCAGGAAAACAAGAACCTAAACCGCATGACGAACTGCACCAGGATATGTAACGGCGGAATATCTGCCAGCAGAAGATTCACGATCACATTGCCGAACACCATGACAAGCAGTGCCAGGATCGTCGCTGCCAGGATGATCACTGTATAGATGCATGCGATAAACCGCAGCACAAAATAATTACGTCTCTCTTCAAAATCATTCACCGCATTCAGCCCTCGGATCAGCGCCAGCATTGCCTTGGAAGCCGACCAGATCGTAACGATCGCAAAGATCGTGATCGTCCCGGCTGACCGCGCATACACATCGGATACCACGCTGACTACCAGACCATTCATGGCGTCTGGCGTAAATTTGGTGATCGCCATGAGCAGGTTCTCTTCTGTCAGTCTCGTATACGGCAAAATGGCACATAATGCCATCAAAAGCGGAATCATGGACAGAAACAGGAAGAACGATGTACTGGACGCAAATGCGCTGATATTCTTCCTCGTCATCTGCCAGTTAAAATCACGCAATATATAAAATAACCTGTAAACAGTCTTCATAACTCACCTTTTATCATTATTTACCAGCATTCTAACAGTTCTCCGGTGTACTATTTATCTTCCTTATATATGATTTCGTGTTTTCACTCTTGATCGAGCCGTTCAAGCTCACAGCCTTTAAAAAAGTACTCCAGGATCACGCGGTAGGACGCCCCTTCTCTTCCCAGCGCTCTGGCGCCATTCTGCGACATTCCTACACCATGACCGTAACCACCGCCAGTCAACGTATATCCTATCACATTCCCCTCTTCTTTTCCAGTTTCCAGTACAAAAAATCCGCTGGGCAACAATGTCTTCGGTACGGTCGTACTCTCATCCTGCCTTACCACTTCACTTATCCCGTCACACAGAACGCTGCGAATATTATATTCGGATACGACCTTATAACTTCCCGTATCCGTCTCGATCAGTAATTCTTCTGCCACACCGCCGGCGCCTCGCCTAGCAACGGATAGATCTCTGATCCTTCCCAGTTCTTCCACAGGCTGGGACACATAATAGTCCCCTTGCGCCTTTGTCAATATGGATTGTGGGCTGGCCGCATAACGCGCCTGTATCCGTGCAGTCATGGCTTTCGCATCCAGCTTCTCAACCGTATAACTCCAACGATACCATGGCTCCTCCTTCTCCAGATCTTTATCATTCTTCGATGTAATAAAACGGTAAAAGGTATCTTCGTCTTTTAGATCATCCGGTGTTTGTGTCCCCGTTTCGGCTGCTATTGCCACTGTCGTTTTATCTGTTGCTGCCATCGTCGTGATCATTTCGTCCTGTTCTGATACTTCCCTGTCCGCGGTCTGCTCCTGCTGTGTTCCGTTGCTTTCCCCATTCATATTTTCGGGCTGTTTTAACCGCACCGCCTGCAGATAAGGGATATCTCCCGCCTCTCTCGATTTCCAGATTCCCGCATTGGTACCGACACCGCAGGATGTAGAATAATAATAATTCTGTGCCGGTTCCCCCTGCCAGGTCAGTAAGATTCCGCTTGTTTCTTTGACTGCCGTAGTGCTGGCCGCATTTTCGCTGCCGTTATGATAGACTTGATAACTCGTCGTGTCGTCCACATGCGCACCTATCTCCGGCAGCCCCGCCTTCACAATGTTCTGATAAGCATAGGTCCTGGCGCAGACCGCCTGTGCTTTCAGTGCTTCCAGCGGATACGATGCAGGCATCTCACTTGGCACCACCGCATATAAATATTCTTCCAAAGGGAGTTCATTGATCAGTACCATTCCGTCTGTTGTCCGGTAACACTCTATTGCTCCGCGATACGCATGGTCTTCCTTAACGATTCCCTCCGTATGCACAAGCACCTTATCTGTCAAAGCAGCACACTGATAGATTCTGCGCTCTCCTATCTGTAAGTCTTCCGCTCTTACTTGTATCGTTTCCCCATCCACTACCAGCTGTACTTCCTCATGATGATCACTGTTATGCACTGTATTTTTCAGCAGCACTCTGATCCTGTCCGCCGCCTCCTCCCCGGAGATCAATCCGGCACACACCTTGCCCTCATATACTACGAAATCCGTGTCCGCATATCCGATCCGCAAGTCTGCTCTGTCCATTGTCCGCAGACTTCCGTAAAGCTTATATACTTCCATGTCTTCAGAGATCGGATACACTCCTTGACCCTCTATCTCTAACTCATCTCCTGTCACCCGCAGCAGTTTGCCATGTATCTTTTCCGTTTTCTCTCTTACATCGGTCAACTTTCCGTCACGAAACGTCAGATCGGCCACGCTTTCTCTCTCTACCGGTGTGTCCGCCTTCACACGAAATACGATCTGATGGTAAAAACATTCCAATACGTTATCTGCAACTTCCATTACCCATACGTTATTTAGCACATAATCCTGCCGCAGGATCTCACATACCGTCAGCATCTCATCTCCCTTTACGTAGACCCTGAGCTGCTGCAGGACATTCTGCTCAAAGGAAGACGAACGATAATGATAGGGGCTTTCCATACCGCCGTTGTCCGTGTACGCCTGCTTGGATTCGGTATCCAGCTTCATCAAAAATACCGTTGTCTCCCAAATTGAAGACTCTGTGTCCAGATGCGCCAGCATCAGACGGTACGCCGCATACCAATCTTCTTTCAATACTTCCTGCTCTTCTTTATATTTGTCTTTATGGTCCGGCAGATTCATGTCTGCACCGTTTAACTTCTCGTAGATCTCTATGTATTGCCCATAAGTCAGGTACACTGACCAAGACGACTCATCATTATGAAAACTCAAATCCTCAACGGAAAGATCCAGTGCCTTTAGCAAGATCACTACATCTTCCACGGTGATCTTCTCCCCTTGCAAAGTTTCCCTGTCCCGTTCCTTTCTGCCCAGCCAAATACAGACTAAAAAAAGAAGACAAAAAAAGATCAATGCCAGTTTAAGCAGCATTCCTGTGTCATATTTTATTCCGGTTCCGATTTCTCATCCCTGCCTTTTCCCAATCTTATACTTTCATCTATACTGTACTCAGGCCCTATTCCGGCCCCGTTCCAAACTTCTATCATGGCAAAAGCAGCCGCATGATGCGACTGCTTTTTCTTCTGTATGACCCGAAATGCCGAATCTTGTATTTTGACTCCTAGCAAAGCTAGGTGGGTAACCGC
>ERZ779637.959-NODE-959-length-14371-cov-16.125314_pt1 | contig 14371 bp, 12 predicted proteins | sample MGYA00514196_ERZ779637 | MGnify/ENA primary metagenome ERZ779637 (study PRJEB29562, sample SAMEA4376700) | mouse gut metagenome | isolation source: Cecum | study: EMG produced TPA metagenomics assembly of the A DSS colitis mouse model was used to assess the...
AGCGGGAGCCGGAGAGGAAGGAGGAAACGGAAACTCTGCGGAAGCGGGAGCCGGAGAGGAAGGAGGAAACGGAAACTCTGCGGAAGCGGGAGCCGGAACGGAAGGCGGAAGCGGGAATCCTGTAAAAGACGGGGCCGGAAATCCGGCGGGAACGGAAGAAGGAACGGGGACAGGAACAGAAGCCGGCAGCGGGGATACCGGCGCCAAAGAGCCGGTGATTAAACTTTCTTCCAACCTGAGCGGTAATGCATCCTGTACGGTAGACGGAGGTGCGGCATTCCTGACCGTGAATCCTGACGGGGCGTATACCGTGGACGGAATGCCCTCTGTAACGGCGGAAGGAGGGAACATACCCGTCACAAGGTCCGGGGACGGCGAATATTCGTACCGGTTTGACGTAAGCGGCGGCAGTGTTTACCAGGTGGATATTTCTTTCCGCAAGTTGGATAAGTCGCAGGCGGTGGACAGCGCCAAAGGAGATATTGAGAGCGCGATTCAGGCACAGCAGGCGGCTGCGGAGAAAGTGAATGCCATCATTCGGGAAATACAGGAAAGTTCCGGTGCAACGCCCGGACAGCTTGCTGAACTATCCCAGGCGCTGGAAGAAATGTCGGGTGCCACGTCCGCCGTACTGGGCAATTTGACGGTGGTTTCCAATATTTTGGGACAGCAGGCGGCAGACAAGATGGAAGCGGTCGGGGACGAAATAAAGGCAGCGTTGGAACATATGCAGGGCGCCGTGGATTCCGTGAAATCGGCGACCAGGGAAGCTAAGGGTATGGTGGATTATGTGAACGGGCAGCCGGATATCCGTTTTTCCAAGCTGGGTGCGGAATTTGACAACAACAGGGAGAACCTGCACGACCAGTTGAAGGGCATGTCGGACAGCATTAAGAATTTGAGCGGGAATGCCTCCGACTATACGGATGTGGTAAACGACGATTTAAGGGCAGTCAATAACCAGATAAACGTGATTTTTAACCTGCTGGCGGATAACGTAATCCATTACGGGGACATCAGTATGGAGGAGCTTTACGAAGATATTGATTTGGAAGACACGGCAGGTATAACTACCGGAAAGACGAATAATTGCACCAATAAGGGAATCGTCAGAGGCGATATTAACGTGGGCGGCGTGGCGGGAGCCATGTCCATCGATGAGGAAGACCCGGAGGACAGTGCGGCAGGAAGTGTGGATTACCGGATTGGCAGCAGGTACTTTACAAAATGCATCATTACAGACAGTGTCAACGAAGGCTATGTAACGGCGAAGAAAGACGGCGCCGGCGGTATCGTAGGATATATGCGGCACGGTATCGTGGTGGATTCGGAAGGTTACGGAAGCGTGGAAAGTACGGAAGGGGATTATGTGGGCGGTATCTGCGGGGAATCGTATACGATGATTAAGCGCTGTTATGCGCTCTGCTCCGTTTCCGGCGGGAAAAACGTAGGAGGGATTGCCGGATATGCGGATACCCTGAAAGACTGCTATGCCATGGTGGACTGTGAGGCATCCATAGGGAGGAAAGGAGCCATTGCGGGACAGACCGTAAATTACGACGATGCCTTAAACGGCGAGGAAGTTAAGGTAAGCGGCAACTATTATGTGGGCGAGAATCTTTACGGCATAGACGATATCAGCTATGTGGGCGTGGCGGAACCCATCAGTTACGGGGAACTGCTGACTGTGGAAAACCTTCCGTCACAGTTCCGCCACCTGAAAGCCATTTTCAGGGTGGACGGTATGTATCTTGGCGTGCAGGAAGTAAAATTCGGGGAAAGCCTGTCCGTACTGGATTATCCGGCTATTCCCGAAAGGGCAGGGTATTACGGTACCTGGCCGGACTATTCCGGTCAGGTGATGACAGGTAATCTGCTGGTGACTGGTGAATATAAGGAAGACGTTACGGTAGTACAGAGTAACGGCACACAGGAGGCGGGCGGAAACGGCAGTTATGAAAAACCGTACGCACTGGTGGAACAGCGGTTTACGGAGGATACCGTGCTCCGTGCCGGTATTGGCGCCATGGAGCCGCCGGAAAAGGTGCATGGCGAGCATGTGATTTATGACATAGCGCTGGAAAATGCCGGAATCAAAAATACGGATACCGTTGCCGTCCGGCTTTTGAACCCATACGGGAAGGCGGCGGTATGGGGATACCGGGACGGGACGTGGAAAGAGTTGGAAAGTAAGGCAAGGGGACAATACCTTCAGGTTGATATGACGGGGGCAGAGCAGTCTTTCTGTATCGTGGAAGAACCGTCGGGGATGTGGATTACCGTAGCCTGCGCTTTAGGCGCTGCGGCGGTATTGATTTTGTTTGTGCTGCTGGTGAAAAAAGGGAAAAAGGCATATGCGGGGAAGCGGGCGAAGAAGGCTGAAACGCCGGATTAGAAGTCCTGTTTCCGGCAGGAAGTTTGGAATAGGCATAAGCCGGCTATACATCCGTACGCTCTGATAAGCAAATAAAATCATATCAAAAACACCGTTTGCATCAAAACGGATACGGAGCGGCAAAAATTTTTCGAAATCTATTGACACCTGTTCTTTCTGTACATATAATTAAAACATAAGTTTTAATACATGTGTTTTAGGTAAATGATTTTGAGTAAGGAGGATATGATATGCCGCCAAAGGCAAAGTTTACACGGGATGAAATCATCCGGGCAGGACTAGACATCGTAAAGGAACATGGCATGGAGGCTTTATCTGCCAGGGCATTAGGCGGAAAACTCGGCAGTTCTGCAAGACCCATTTTCACGGTATTTCAAAGCATGGAAGAAGTGCAGGCGGAAGTTAAAAAAGCGGCAAAACTGCTTTATGCCGGATATGTCAGGAGGGGATTGGAACAGGAATTGGCTTTTAAGGGCGTGGGTACGCAATATATTCTTTTTGCAATGCAAGAGCCAAAACTGTTTCAACTGCTTTTTATGTCAGAGCAGCGGCAGCCCCCCGCAGTTGCCAATGTATTGCCCGTGCTCGATGATAATTACAAAGAAATTTTATTGTCGGTCCAAAACGGATACCGCCTGTCCGAACATGAGGCAGAACAGTTATACCGTCATTTGTGGATTTACACACACGGCATAGCGGTGCTTTGTGCAACCAACATGTGTATATTTACCGCGGAAGAAATAAGTAAAATGATTGCACAGGTATTCAAAGGGATACGGAAAGAAATTAAGGGAGAGGATTGTTAAATTTTAGTGCAGCGCTTTTTGTAAAGCCGGGAATGGAGAAAGGTTGAAAGAAAAGCGCTTTCAACTATTGATTTTGAGTCCGCTGAAGCGAACATGGGGTATAAAAATGAATAAGAAAAAATGGGTGACTATTGTATCGGTTTATTCGGTAATATATACCGTAATCACATTGTTAAATAGCGTTTTATATCTTTGCAATGGTGTTTATGAAGATCCAAGCGGTAATTGGCATGAATTGGACAGGGCGCTTATACTTTTAATTGGTATTACAGCCTTTGAATTGTGTGCTGCGCTGCCTGTGAAACCTTTGGTTCTCCGGTATGCGATTGCCTATGTACCGTCCCAATTATTGGCATTCGCATATGTCTGGTTCAGCGGATTAAGGGAAGAATTGGCAAAAACGGCATACAGGGATATCTGGATTAATTTTACGTGCCTGTTTGTTCTGTTATGTGTAATGAATACTATTGCCGGTATCCGTAAGGAAAAAAAGAAGAACCGTTTTACGGATAACGGCAAAGATGTCGGTAAGGTACCGCACAGCGTTTGACCGCTGGCGGTACCTTACGTAATTTTTTGTTTTTTACTTTTCCTTTTTTCCATTAGGGAACAGCTGATTGCCGCAAATAAACCGATCAATATCCATGGGAACGCTGCGCCCGCCCCGTATATCCATAAAGTCGGAAATCAGCCCGGAAAACCCGCTATTTCCACGCTCTCGGAATTGTGGTAGAATGAAAGAAACAGAACGGAAAATCATAATTTTGGGATTAGATAAATTACAATGGACAATGTGAAACGGAGGGATATATTATGAATGTGATTTTAGATAAAGTTAAAAGCATTATGGAACAGAACAAGGAACAGTATTTGCCGCAGGTAAAAGCCAGCGATTTGGAAGAAAACGGGGCGGTCTATTTTATGAATAGCAAGGATGGAACCGAATTTGAATGGTACGTCAATGGTAAGCTGCCGCCTTTTATGATGTTTTATGATGATGAAGCCAAAATGGGAGCTGTAAAGCTCCTGCTTTATCGAGATGGGGCAGTGCAGGTGTTTGTTTATGACAACACCGGAAAGAATATGTGCAAAGAAGTAAGCACTCGTATTGAGTGCGGAGAGGAAGAATTGTTGGATTTGGCTGTGCTTTTGAGGCATCAGGCAGAGGACAGCGGCAAATGGAACGCAAATATTGAAAGTCTCTGCACCGCTACACTTGTCAGTGACGAAATGAGGAATAGTTTTTTGAATCATGAAAGTCGGTATGATGAAATCAAAAAAATGCGCACACTTTTGAATCAAGGCGCACTTGTTTCCAGGCGAATTGTAGAGGAAGGCTGGAAAGTCGGTTTTATGTACAGACGCAAGCCAAACAATCCGGCAGACAGCGGATGGACATTTTTTGCAGGAAATGAAGACGAACACTATAATTCAGATGTGAAAAACATTGTGTTGATGCCGCTCGGCAAAGTGTGTCATGAATTGGACAGGGATGTTTATAAATATATGACTGCCCCGGTAGGAACTGAATTTATTCGTATATCGGAAACGGCGTTTGAAGTTGATACGAAAAATAAAGCCATTTTCCTTGTGAAAAGATAAGTGTGGCAGAAGAAAATAAACTTGACCGGGCTGGCCAAAAAAATGATATTTATGGAGAGGGACAGGGTCTGTGAAGGGCTACATACAAATTGGTTGCCATTTTATATAAACGCTGGAGTACCCCGTAAAGGTATGAATATTGATGAGCTTTGTGGACGTTTTCACCTATCCTATGAAACTAAACTATTGTTAAATCCACCAGCGGGGAGCCGGAAGCCGTGGACGAGGTTTTACGGCATTACAGCAAGCGAATCCGGTTTGCCGCCTTTGAAAACGGTCACGTCAACAAGGACACCGGGGACAACATTAAACGGCGGGAGTTATGTCCGGTTTTTGCCAAACTAAAACAAAAGAAATTTTTTTTAATTCATATTTTCAAAGCGTCCATATTTAGCCAAAATTCAGTATTTTTATTGACATTGATGGAAAATAAATCTATAATAATAAACGACAACTAAATAGAAAGAATGTCTTCAAGGCAGGGTGAAATTCCCGATCGGCGGTAAAGTCCGCGAGCGTGTATATGCTGATTTGGTGAAAATCCAAAACCGACAGTATAGTCTGGATTAAAGAAGGTGTATTGGATATGTCAGAATTATTCTGATAATATTGTTGTCATTGGTCTTGCATAAAATAGATGATGATTTAGCCGGGAGCATTATCATTGAAGCAAAAAGAGTATTAAAAGATTACGGCGAAATAATCATAACCGAATGGGAAAGAAGCCAAAACCTTATAAATCATTTATAAATAAAGATTTAAAAATCTATTTTGAAAATACGGTCTAACAGTGAAGTCTGAAAAACATTGCGATTATTCAAAAGTCTTGATACTCAAAAAAATAAATTATTCAAGAGAATAGATTGCATAGTATAAATTATTACAACAATTACAATAAAATAGTTGCACAGCGTCAGAGCGTATAGAAAAAGTCTATGCGCTCTCTTTTTATGCACAGTCCCATGCAGAGGAGGTGTGCCGCTAAAGCGGCGCATGGGGCGCGCGGAGCAGGGGAAAGATTCCCCCTGCTCGAATGTAAAAGAGTAGGGAAAACCGAACCGCCGAAAACAGAGAAAGCCGAGAGCGTGCAAAAGCATAGTGTTTATGAGGCTTTCCGCCGTTTTTTAATTCCTCAGCCGACCTAAAATCAGCTTGTACGGGAGAGAAAAATTCTACTATTTTTTATAGTGCCAAATCTTGATAGCAGATAAAAGGTAAAGTACAATAGAAACGATATTGTTTAAGGGAGCAAGGATAATATGTACAGAGTCGGAATATGTGATGATGATAAAATTTTGTGTTCCTTGCTGGAGGAACAGATTCAAGGGCTGTCGGCAGAATTTTTAGTAAAATTTGAAATAGAGGTATGGTATAGTGGAGAGAGTTTGGAGTGTGATTTAAAAAAAGGGGCTGGATTGGATATCCTTTTTCTTGATATTGAATTGCTGCAGAAAAATGGCATTGAAATAGGAGCTTTTATCCGTGACGAGATGGGGGATACAGATACCCATATTGTCTATATTTCTTCAAAACAGGGTTATGCGATGGAACTTTTCAAAATGCAGCCGTTGGAATTTCTTGTAAAGCCAATTTCTGCTGTACGGCTAAAAGAAGTGCTTGAAAGAAGCATGAAAAGGAAAAAGTATGCGGAAAGCTGCTTTGAATATCAAAGAGGAAGCCGGATTTTTCGTGTTTCGGTAAAGGAAATATTATATTTCATGAGTATGGATAAAAAGGTTTTGATGATAAAAAAGGATGGACAGGAGGAATTTTATGGGAAGCTGAAAAATGTCATGGAGCAGCTTCCGGCAGGCTTTCTGATGATACATCAGTCCTATGTGATACATCAGGAATATGTGAGCGAGTATTCCTACGAAAGCATAAAAATGATGAATGGCGATGTCCTGAGTGTCAGTAAACCATACAGGAAAGAAGTCAGGGCAAAAATCAAACAATATTTGAAGGAAAAAATGTACAATGTATTATAAAATAGGATATGAATTGATAGTGGTTTTGATAGTGGGTATTTTTCATACGGCGTTATTGAAAAAGGTCTTGGATACTTTTCTGCCCGCAGGGGATAAGGACAGGCTGACATGGAAAATCGTTTTTGTGGGATACTATCTGCTGACAACAGCCGCCTATCTTATATTTCATGTATCATTTTTCTATGAAATGTGTAATTTGGCGGGCACTGTTGGCGTGGCGTGTTTTTACCGTGGGGCATGGGAGAAAAAAATATGGATTTCCATGGTCTTTTTCTGCATGGATACGGGCAGCGGGGCGGCTGTATCTTTTGCCGGTTCAGAGATGATCAGAATGCAGCAGAGTGCGCTTTCCGCCTTGCTCCTGCTGATTTGCGTGGTGGTTGTCTGCCATATTCCCGACCCGAAAGAAAGCAGGGAAAAAACGCTTGATAAAAAGCAGATGTTTTTGCTGTCTGCAATTCCCATGCTAAGCGTGATGGTATTCCGGGGGCTGGTGTATGGAAGTACTGACAGATTGACAACGGTATTTGTGTGTGTTGTGGTTTTGGTACTTAATCTATGTGTGTTTTATTTGTATCATATTTTGCTGAAAAATTATGTACAGCTAAGGGAACAGGATATCTATAAACAGCAGACGATTGCTTATCAGAACCAGTTTGAGCTTATGAAAGAGTCGCAGGGCCGTATCAGGGCATTAAGGCATGATATGAAAAACCATGTGCTGGCACTTGAGGGATTGGCAAAGAGTTCAAAGCCGGAAAAAGTGATAGAATATCTTAATTCCATGCAGGAGTTTATGAAAAACCCGGCAGAACATATTTATACAGGGAATGAAGATTTGGACAGTCTGCTTAATTTCAAGCTGCAAAGGGCAAAAGAAGAATTAAAAAAGGTGGAAACGGATATTGTGCTTCCGGAGAAGATGAATCTTCACTCTTTCGATTTTAATGTAATTGTCGGAAATCTTTTGGACAATGCGATAGCGGCATCTGTTCAGACAGACGAGCGTTTTTTGAAATTAAGTATTCGGATGGAGAATGGTATTTTGTTTCTGTATATGGTAAATAGCTGCATGGGGATTCCCGAAGGTGTATGCGAAATACGCAGACTGTCAGAGAAGTCTTTTGCAGGGCATGGTATTGGGCTTACAAATGTTCAGAGGATTGTGGAAAAATATCATGGCGATATGGAAATGCGTTGTAAAGACAGCGATATGGAAACAGAGATTATGCTGTATATGAAAAACTTATAAATATAAAGGTTTTTGGGCCGATTTCGGAAAAAATACGGCATAATTTCGGCAGAATAAAAAAATGCAGATGAAGAAGTGTATAATCCATATCATAGTCCATATAGGGAATTGATTGGAGGCATAACAATGGAGAAAAGATTTTTAAGTGTACTAATGGCAGGAACATTAGGGATATGTGTTTTGGCGGGATGCCAGAAAGCACCGGAAGCGTCTGCGGATAGAGATGTTTATCATGCAAAAAGTTCTTTGGAAGGCGGGGTGGAGAATATCGTGGCAGAGGAACCTGATGGAAATACAGCAGGAACAGACGGAGCAAAGCAAGGCGGAAGCTGTGACGCGCTGGTCGGAACGGATGAAAACGGTATCTGGATTTGTGCCAAAGTTCCTGCCGTGCCGCAGATAGTTCCAACGCTGACTTTGCGGGAACGGGACGATTGGGATGCGGAAAAGCTGAAGGAACTGTTTGACGGTGAAGACGCAAATGTGCAGGATATTACTGCGGAATATCTTGCGCAGATGGAAAAAGAGTTAAGTGAAATGAATGAAGATGATAAGCCGGTTGAATGGTTGAATTTCGGTGATGATTCTTTTCTGATTTTATCAGATGGGCAGAAGGAGGCATCTTTTAGAGGAAATACATCTGCAAGTTATATGGATGAAATATTAAAGAAGAGTTGTGATGCGATTTATAAAAAAGCTCCGGAAATTGATGTTACCAAAAACAATGAGGGTATTTCCGCAAAATTTTCTGTTTCCCGTATGAAGGATATTCTTTTGGAGAAGCTGGCAGTATTGGACATTATGGAAATACATATTTCCGGGATTTTGTATTATGAACTTGACGGAGTCGCATTTTATGAACTGGTATTTACTCCTTCTTACGGAACGATTGGAGTGGCATCAGAGTTTGGGCAGATTGCGCTTGGGGAGGTCCAGCCGAGAGGAACGGCATGGATTACAGAAGACGGCATAGCAATGATGAGTTTGGATGATTATTGCGGTAAAATTACGGAGCAGTCCGAAAACGGGAAAATTTTGACGTTTTCGCAGGTGACAGATATTTTGGAAAAATATTTGGAAAATAATACTTTCTACGGAAATTCCAAGGCAAAACTGACGCAGGTAGAACTTGTATATTATCCGACACTTCAGGAATCGGAACTGCTCCTTACACCGGCATGGCACATCTGTATTCCGTTGAATGAAATGACGGAAGCACTGGAGTCTGGCGATAAAGCGTGGCAGGAAGCGGCGGAGAAAGGCGCGGCGTGGAATATTTATCTGGATGCCGTGACGGGAGAATTGATAAAGGTGGAATAAAATGCATGGATTTATTTGGAAGGATATGAAAAGAAGTTTCCTGAATGTGGGTTTTTTTGTCGGGATGGCTTCCGTGGCAGCGCTTTTATTGACGGCAGTAATAACAGGAGCGCCTTTGGATCGTACCAGAAGCAGCTATTATATTCTGGCAAATGTGTTTGCGGCTTCCGGTTTTGGCCCTTTTGCGGCTGTCTTTCCCGTGCTGGCTTATGCGACTCGTTTTTGTGAAGAATATCAGAGTGGGTATTACCGTATGATTTTTTCAAGGATGAGCCCGACACGCTTTGGAAGAATCCGTATATGCAGCGTTGCATTGTCCGGGGGCGTCATGCTGGCAGTTCCGATTGCGTCTGCCTGTATCATGGCTTATATTCTTGGCGTTCCGGGCGTGCCGCAAGGCTCGGACGAGGGACTGCTGGATGGGACAATTATTCTTACCTATATCGTCAAATATGGGGATTGGTACATTGCCATTGGGAAAACCGTTCTCGGTTTTTTATTTGGGTGTGTATGGGCGCTTGTGGGATTCGCATTTGCAGTATGGATTCCAAACCGCTATGTTGCCCTGATTGCACCCTTTGTACTATATGAGTCCCTGTGGATTGCACTATATCAGATTATATGGCTGAATCCAATCTTTCTTCTTCGGGGAGATGATGTAGGAAGTTACCCTTTGGCGGCAGGAGTAGAATGTGTCTATATCATTGCCGTATCAACCGTCATTATGGCAGGACTTGTGAGGAGGTATCGGAATGGGTAGCTTTGCGGTAATCATAAAAGGAATGTTTCGGCAGGAGCAAAGAAACGTCAGGGTTATCATGGGATATCTTTTGGGATTTGCGATCATGGGCTATTGGATGAGTGGTTTTTTGCGGTATGCGGCTGACACAGGAGAACCAGTCAATATACTGGAAGCCTTCTGCGTGGTTGAGCAGCATTATGTGAATATGCTGTTTTTGGTCTTAGGATGGCTTCTGGTAGTGGCAGACGCCCCGTTTATGAAAGGGAATATTTACCTGCTTTTATATCGGTGCGGCAGAAAGCGTTGGAATATGGGAATGTTTTTCTATATATTGATGCAGGCATTTTTTTATACTGCGGCTATGGCTGCATTTACCATAATCATCAGCAGTTTTTTTGGGTTTGTGGGGAATATGTGGAGCAGTCCGGTATATTCTCTTGCACGTGATGTCACAAACAACATTGGAGCCAAATATAATATTACATTTCCGTGGCTTGCGATGATGAAGGTCATGTCTGTTCCACAGGCATTTGCAGTGACATTTTTGTTCCTTTATCTGTATCTTGCTTTTATGGGAGTGCTTTTATATGCTGCTGCACTGCTGTTTTCGGGAATAGCCGGAATGGTGGCTGTAATAGGGGTGCATCTGACCGGATATTTACGAATGATGGACGGTTATACGGAAACTTCTTTATTGGCAAGGGCAGTTCCGGGAAATTTTATAGATGGGACACTGTCTTACTGGCAGTATGCCGTTTTGTTTTTGGGATTGATTGCAGTTTTAATGGTTTTATCATCTGTTTTAGTGAAAAAAATGGAGTTTCAGCCGGGAAAGGAGATAGATGGATAATGTCGGAAAGTATGTTTATCAGGCTGTTTGCAGGAGTATCATCAGATAATTTTGACGCCATACCGCTGATTCCTTTTGGACAATGGCTTCTGCCGATTGGCATTTTTCTGTTGACAGTGGGAATATATGTGGAAAGAAACAGAAAGGTGGAAACATTTTCCTTGTACCGTTATGAAAGAGCTTCGGACTGGTGGAAAAGGCATTTTGTGAAAAGAGTGATATTTGGTATAAAGATAGCCGTATTGCTCCTGCTTATTGTTCTGACCTGCGATATTGTTATGGGGAAATTGATGTTACTTTCCGCAGAGCTGCTTGCAAAAATCAGTGTCTTATGGCTGCTCCATAGTATCAGTATGGCAGCGTTTTTCGTGTTGTTGGATTTGTTTCCCATTAGACGCTTTGTTCCGGGAGTGTTATTCCTGTTAGAAGGCGTGACATTTATTATTGGATCCCGGATTTGTGCGGTTTCCCATGTAATGTATGGAATGTGGGGGATGTATCTGCGAAGCAGCTTATTTGAAGCAGGCGGCTTTCCGGCTGGAGTGATAATGGTAGCGGAGGTTGCTTTGCCGGCAGCCGGCTTTGTTATCGGACGGGAGTATTTGAAAAAAGAAACAGATTATATTTAAGGAAGGGAAGGTTTGTAAATATGGCAGAAGTAATCCGCGTGGAGAATGTAACAAAAAGGTTCGGCGAAGTCGTTGCACTTGACCGTATTAACATCGGTTTTGAAAAAGGAAAAATATATGGGATTATAGGAAGGAATGGTTCCGGCAAGACTGTTCTGTTCAAAACGATGATTGGATATTTAAAACCGACAGGCGGAAGGGTTGTAGTGGGGGAAAAGGAGATCGGAAAAGATATTGATTTTGCAGACAATATGGGAATTATTATTGAAAATCCCGGATTTTTAAGCAGATACACAGGATACAAAAATTTGGAATATTTAGCGTCTATCCGTAAATTGATAGGCAGGAAGCAGATCAGGGAGAGCATGGAACGGGTAGGCTTAGACCCCGACAGCCGCAAAAAAGTCGGAAAATATTCGCTTGGTATGAGGCAGAGGCTCGGTATTGCTCAGGCAATTATGGAAAACCCGGATATTTTGATTTTGGATGAGCCAATGAACGGGCTGGATAATCAGGGGGTAAACGATGTGCGGAATATTCTTTTGGGATTAAAGAAAGAAGGAAAAACCGTCATACTTGCCAGCCACAATAAAGAGGATATAGAGATTTTGTGCAGTACTGTATATGAAATGGAGCATGGAAGACTGGTATAGTGAAATGTGGAACGGTAACGGGCAGGGCGGCGGGGATATACGCCTGCTCCACCGCTCCCGTTTTTTATCTGCAAGCCCGGTTATTTTGTCGTATTCGCTTCATTTGGATGTCGCCGGAATTTAAGACCAAATCGACATTATCAGTGTTCCAAATACCAAAAGCAAAAGTCCGATAAACGCCTTTTTACTCAACCTTTCCTTAAATACAATATAAGAAAAGGCAACCGCTATCACAATGCTTAATTTATCAATCGGAACCACTACACTAACGATACCATTTTGAATGGCATAATAATAGCACAACCATGAGCTTCCTGTTGCAATCCCCGAAAGTGATAGGTAGGCAAATTCTTTCTTGTCAATCTGTTTTAGCTGTGTCTGTTTGCCTTTCATAAATACAATCAGCCAAGCCATGACGAAAACAACGCCGGTACGAATTGCCGTACCAAGATTAGATTCCACCCCGGCGATTCCGACTTTTGCAAGAATAGAAGTTAAAGCTGCAAATAAAGCGGACAAAATGGCATAAAATTTCCATTGATTACCGTTTCCCTTTTCACAATCCTGCTTTTTCTCAACCATCAAATAAATTCCTGCCGTAAGAATTGCCGTACCTGTCAATTTTACAGCAAGGTTTTCCGTTTCTCCAAACAAAATGATTGCAAGCAGTATGGAAAGAATTGTGCTTGATTTGTCAATAGGAACTACCTTGTTGATATCTCCCATAGAAAGAGCTTTAAAATAGCATATCCAGGAACCGCCGGTTGCCATGCCGGACAAAACCAAAAATAATAATGATTTTGCAGTTATCGTTGAAATTGTGTGATATGAACCAACAATAAATACCATAATCCATGCAAATAGCAGTACAACAGATGTTCTAAATGCCGTAGCTGCGTCTGAATCTGTTTTTTTGATTCCGCATTTTGCAAGGATAGATGTTATTCCGGCAAAAAAAGCTGATAAAACCGCCATAATGAGCCACATAAATTTTCCTCTTTTCTGTGTTCATAACCGTACCAATCATACCACATTGCCCGTATTTCATCAACGGTGGTATGCTTACCCCTCTTTGTTCCATGTGTTTGATGTTGACTGCATGATCTCCGATACGCGGCAGCAGAACAATATGACAGTAAAATAGCGATTAAATTGCCGATATACTGTTTTTCGGAAAGACGGAAAAATGTGAAAGTTTTGAAAAACAGTTGAAATCAATGTTCAAACGCTGTATAATATATCAGACTGATATATTAAAAAGTTATTGAAGGAGCAACCATCGGTATCCCTGTTTCTTCCGAACAAAGTTATGTTATCTATTATGGAATTATTGTTTGATATTTATTTCCTCTATTTTATTCCCGCGAGCAACGAGCCAAGTGGCTGCTTGCAGACATTTGGCGACTGCCGCGAGGGTCAAATACCCCGCTGCTCTGCAGCGCTGCAAGTTTGATACCCCGTTGCTTGCAGCGGGGTCTTTGATTAGGTAAACGGGCACTTTGCCATTACCTTTGCTGGATGGCTCCATTTATGATATTGGGAACAAAACTTCGTAGGCTTTTACATCTGCCGGGAATACATATTAAAGCAATTAAAAAGGGAAACGGTGTATTGAAAGAAAGGAAGATAGAAATGGCAAATGAGAAAAAGATTGATTGTGTGATTTTAGGTTTGCTAAGCCATGAGGAATTAACGGGATATGAAATCAAAAAAAGAATGGATACCACTCTCAAATATTTTTGGAGTGCGAGCTATGGCAGTATATACCCTGCCTTAAATGATTTGGTTAATCGTGGTCTGGCTGCGAAAAGGGAAGATACAAACAGCAAACGAAATAAGCTGATTTATGCCATAACAGAAAATGGACGGGATTATTTGAAGAAATGGCTGTCCTTGCCTATTGAAAAGGACGAACTTCGATATGAAACATTGTTAAAACTATTTTTTGGAAGTGAAAAGGGTGAACAACAGGCGCTTATTCATATCGAAGCGTTTGAAAAGAAAATTGAAGAAGAATTGCCATATCTTTTACGCGCGAAAACAATCTTAAACGAAAAATTGAATGAAGATACAGCACATAAATATTATCTGCTTACGGTAGAGTTTGGAATAAAAACCTATCAGACGTATTTGG
>ERZ779637.960-NODE-960-length-14370-cov-12.876842_pt1 | contig 14370 bp, 11 predicted proteins | sample MGYA00514196_ERZ779637 | MGnify/ENA primary metagenome ERZ779637 (study PRJEB29562, sample SAMEA4376700) | mouse gut metagenome | isolation source: Cecum | study: EMG produced TPA metagenomics assembly of the A DSS colitis mouse model was used to assess the...
GAGGACAGCGTGAGCTGATCATCGGCGACAGACAGACCGGTAAGACGGCGATCGCGATCGATACTATCATCAATCAGAAGGGACAGGGCGTGAAGTGTATCTATGTTGCCATAGGACAGAAGGCGTCTACTGTTGCTTCGATCGTTAAGACTTTGACAGAGTATGGCGCAATGGGCTACACCACTGTAGTTGCCGCTACGGCCAGTGAGTTGGCACCGTTGCAGTACATAGCTCCTTATTCCGGCTGTGCCATCGGAGAAGAGTGGATGGAGAACGGTGAGGACGTGCTTGTAGTCTATGATGACTTAAGTAAACATGCTACGGCTTACCGTACACTTTCCCTGCTGCTCAAGAGGCCGCCAGGACGTGAGGCATATCCGGGTGACGTATTCTATCTGCATTCCAGATTGTTGGAGCGTGCAGCGAGAATGAACGAGCAGTACGGCGGCGGTTCCCTGACGGCGCTCCCGATCATCGAGACGCAGGCAGGCGATGTTTCCGCTTATATTCCGACCAACGTTATCTCTATTACTGACGGACAGATCTATCTGGAGACTGAAATGTTTAACTCCGGTTTCAGGCCGGCTGTTAACGCGGGCCTTTCCGTATCCCGTGTAGGTGGATCCGCACAGATCAAGGCGATGAAGAAGATCGCAGCGCCGATCCGTACGGAGCTGGCACAGTACCGTGAGTTGGCAGCTTTCTCTCAGTTCGGTTCCGAGCTGGATGCCGACACCAAGGAGAAGTTGGCACAGGGTGAGAGAATCAAGGAAGTATTGAAGCAGTCTCAGTATAAACCGATGCCGGTACAGTATCAGGTTATCATCATTTACGTGGTGACAGGTAAGTATCTGATCGATATACCTGTAGAGGATGTTACCAGATTTGAGCAGGAGCTGTTTGAGTTCCTGGATACAAAGTACCCTGAGGTGCCGAATGCGATCGCACAGGAGAAGCAGATCTCCGATGAGACAGATGCGAAGCTGAAGCAGGCAGTAGAAGAATTCAAGGCGCAGTTTAAATTCTAGAAGAGTAGAAGCAGAGAGAAGTAACGGTTCAGTGTACCAAAGAGTTATGTCTGAGAGTATACGGCCCATTGCGACGCGATCCGGGGTGGCCGGATGCGCGTAAAGGGAAAGAACTGAACCGTTACAGAAAGAAGAAGGTGACGCTATGGCCTCAATGAGAGACATTAAAAGGCGTAAAGGCAGTATTCAGAGTACTCAGCAGATTACCAAAGCCATGAAACTTGTTTCTACCGTTAAGCTGCAGCGGGCTAAACAGCGTGCGGAGCAGTCCAAAGCATACTTTAATTGTATGTACGAGACAGTGACTTCCATGCTGGCCAGGACCGGAGGGTTGAACCATCCGTATTTGAGAGCAGGACAGTCCGGTAAAAAGGCGGTGATCGTGATCACTTCCAACAGAGGTCTTGCAGGCGGCTATAATTCCAACATTATCAAGCTGATCACAAAGGGCGAGTTCCGTAAGGAAGATCTGGAGATTTACGCGATCGGCAAGAAGGGTAAGGATGCGCTGCAGAGGAACGGTTATCATATCGTGATGAACAATCCGGATATCATCGAGGAGCCCTCCTATGTGGATGCGATGGCGATTACCGACCAGCTGCTGAAATCCTATGCAGATGGTGAGGTAGGTGAGATTTATCTGGCCTATACCGGATTCAAGAATACGGTCGTACATGTGCCGACCCTCTTAAAGCTTCTTCCCGTGGAAGTACCGAAGGAGGGAGAGGGTGCGCAGAGTGCAGGCAGCCGGGCGATGATGAATTTTGAGCCGGAGGACGAAGAGGCACTGAATATGATCATCCCCAAGTATGTTACCAGCCTGATCTATGGTGGCCTGGTAGAAGCGGCAGCCAGCGAGAACGGTGCGAGAATGCAGGCGATGGATTCCGCAACAAGCAATGCTGAGGAAATGATAGATCAGCTATCACTGATGTACAATAGAGCACGTCAGGGATCTATTACGCAGGAATTAACAGAAATTATCGCAGGTGCAAACGCGATCTCATAAGACATGTGATCATACGAGGACTGCGTGGCACGCGGCCTGGTCAGAATGAGACCATGTCCGGAAGAATGTAAGAGCATCTTCTGGGATGTGAGCAGATGCACATTAGATTAATAAAATGAGTGAAAGGAAAGAGAGATGGCAGAAGTAAAGACAAGTGAAAATCTTGGAAAAATCACTCAGATCATCGGTGCTGTACTTGATATAAAGTTTTCGGCTGGCAATATGCCGGAGATCAATGACGCGATCAGGATTCCTCTGAAGGACGGCAAGGAACTGGTCGTGGAGGTATCACAGCATCTGGGTGACGATACGGTAAGATGTATCGCTATGGGTTCTACCGACGGACTTGTGAGAGGCATGGATGCGGTCGCAACAGGCGCGCCCATCACTGTTCCGGTCGGTGAAAATACATTGGGACGTATCTTCAACGTTTTAGGCCAGCCGATCGACAATATTGAGGCGCCTAAGGATGTGTTCTATGAGCCGATTCACAGACCTGCACCGAAGTTTGAAGAGCAGGCTACTGAGACAGAACTTCTGGAGACAGGTATCAAGGTCGTTGACTTGCTGTGCCCTTATCAGAAGGGTGGTAAGATCGGACTGTTCGGTGGTGCTGGTGTAGGTAAGACCGTATTGATCCAGGAGCTGATCCGTAACATCGCGACAGAGCACGGTGGATATTCTGTATTTACCGGTGTTGGAGAGCGTACAAGAGAAGGTAACGATCTGTATCATGAGATGAGAGAGTCGGGCGTTATCGACAAGACAACAATGGTATTTGGACAGATGAATGAGCCGCCGGGAGCCAGAATGAGAGTGGGACTGACCGGTCTGACGATGGCTGAGTATTTCCGTGACAAGGGCGGTAAAGACGTGCTTTTATTCATCGATAATATTTTCCGTTTTACACAGGCAGGTTCCGAAGTGTCCGCGTTGCTTGGGCGTATGCCTTCTGCGGTTGGTTACCAGCCTACGCTGCAGACGGAGATGGGCGCTCTGCAGGAGCGTATCACATCCACCAAGAGTGGTTCCATCACTTCCGTGCAGGCTGTATATGTGCCTGCGGATGACTTGACTGACCCGGCTCCGGCTACCACATTCGCACACTTGGATGCTACTACAGTATTGTCCAGATCGATTGTGGAACTTGGTATCTATCCGGCGGTTGATCCGCTGGAGTCTACTTCCAGGATCCTGGATCCGAGAATCGTGGGTCAGGAGCATTACGAAGTTGCCAGAGGCGTGCAGGAGATTCTGCAGAAGTATAAGGAACTGCAGGATATCATCGCGATCCTTGGTATGGACGAACTTTCCGAGGAAGATAAACTGGTCGTTTCCCGTGCAAGAAAGGTACAGAGATTCCTGTCTCAGCCGTTCTTCGTGGCAGGGCAGTTTACCGGTCTGGAAGGTAAGTATGTGCCTATCGCTGAGACGATCCGCAGCTTTAAGGAGATTCTGGAAGGTAAACATGACGATGTTCCGGAAAGTTATTTCCTGAATGCAGGAAGCATAGACGATGTGCTTGCACGTGTAAAATAATGAAACATAAAGTTGGTATAACTATTCATGTTTCGGGAATTCATGAAACTTGTATTCGCGGAAACTATGGCAGCGTCTAAAGTTAGATGAAAGCAGGTAGTATATGGCTGATGATAGAAATTTTACATTAAAGATTATCACACCGGACAGAGTCTTCTACGAGGAAGAAGTATCCATGGTGGAGTTCAATACGGTGGAAGGGGAAGTTGGCGTCTATAAGGATCATATTCCGATGACGATGATCATTGCACCGGGGATTCTGACGATCACGAAAGACGGCGAGGTGAAGGAAGCTGCTCTGCATGCGGGTTTTACTGAGGTGCTGCAGGATAAGGTGACCATTCTTGCCGAGATCATAGAGTGGCCGTCGGAGATTGACGTGCCGCGTGCCGAGAATTCTAAGTCCCGCGCGGAGGAACGCATCAGAGAGCATGCTCCGGGGACAGACATGGACAGGGCGGAATTGTCTTTAAAGCGTGCGGTAGCCAGAATAGAAGCTGTTCGTAAGTAGTGTGAGAAGGCTGAAAGACAAAGTAAAAGGCGGGAGAAATCCCGCCCTTTTCGTTATTTCATAGGAAATTCCTTTACATATCCGTAGATTGACTTTTTCTATGATTTGTGATGAACAATAACAGTATACCACCGACGGTAGCAGTGAGCAGAATGAGGAGAACAACAATAACAGCTGTCATGGGACTGCGCTTGCCTGTCGTATCTACTGTTATTTCCGGAAGAGCGGATCCGCTGGAAGGCAGGTCGATATAGGCGATTGCGTAAGGAGAAAACCTGTCAGTGGAAAAGGTGATCGTATCCGGATCCTTATCCTCATCTGCAAGCTCCGCGTATTCTTGACTGCCATCTGCATTTGTATGCAGCCTTAATATATAAAACCTGCGGTTTTCTGCTCTCAGATCATTCGGAAGATTTATCACTACCTTAAGTGCGGTGGGAAGTTCGGTAATGATATTTGTATCATTCTGTCTTGATTCCAGAAGCGATACTTCAAAATACTGGCCAATCCGCATTCCGGGCATTTTATTCGCTTCAAATACTGTCATGGTGTCCTGTGGCTCTTCATCATCAATGCATTCTATATGGAAGTTTAAGGTAACGGGACTCTTTCCCAACAGCATATTGATCTTATCTTCTTTATTCAGAAGATGATCGATCACGGTCTCAAAGTTTCCGACGCTGGAATTCTCATAGAAGCTGGCGGAGGATGTTTCCTGGACATCATCGGCAAAATCGTTGTGGATCGTTACCTGCAGATCTCCGGTCTCCAAGGCGCCTATCATCAGCTCTCTGTCGTTATCTTCATCGATCAGCCGGCTTGCCTCCTCCACGGAAGTGTTAAGGTATTGGAGTGTACCACTCAAAGGATCCGTGTCTGCCGACGAAGGCTGCTGGCTTGGTTTGTTGCTATTTTCAGGTGCAGGTTCATTTCCGGATGAAGGGGAAGAACCCGCTGAGCCGTTCGCAGCATTGCCGGAGGATTCTGTCCGGACAGGTTTCGTGTTATTGTTTTCCTGCTTGGGCACTGCCGCAAAATCGGCGACAATAGTATGATTATCTTTAATATCAGTAAAGCTGTAGGAGGACACTGCACCTATCGGGTTCCCGTCTACATATACGGCGCTGACAGTATAGCCGCTCTTGGGAACGATAGAATATAAGAGCCCGGAGCCTTCTGCGACGGTGCTCCTCCCTGCTGGCGTGATCGTGCCATTGGAGGAAGTTACGGAGGCGGCTATTATATAAGTAACGGCTGTTTTCTTCTCGAAATTTGCTGTCAAGGACATATCTCTTGTTATGTTATTGACAGAATATTCACGGTCCTTGCTGATGATCGCACCATTCTCTACCCATCCGGTAAAACGATAGCCCTCTATCGGATCGGCTGTTATTTTAATATTGCTCCCTATATCATAAGTGCCCGCTCCCGACACGGTTCCTGTAGCTGTTGGAGAGCAGTTGAGGGTGAGATGGAATCTGTTCTGTGAAAACATAGCGGTGATATTTCTGGACTGCGTAACTTTGTTCAACTGCAGCTTCGCATCGGTGCTTATGATGATTCCATTTTCCAGCCAATAGTCAAATCGATAACCGTCTTTTGCGGCAGCTTCCAAAGTTATGCTGTCCCCATAGCCTATGGTCCTGCTTTCGGTGGCCGTGCCAGCATTGCTGTTGTTGACATGAACATTGATTCGGCAGCTGACGGGTTGAAAGACAGCGATATAAGTTCTGTCACTGCGTATATTATTGACAGTAAACTGAGAGTTCCGGGACACTTTGTTGCCGTCCAGGAACCAACCCTCAAAGAGAAAACCGTTGTGCGGTGCCGCAGAGAGCACTGCAGAACCCCCTTCTTCCACGATACGGCTGCCGTATACGGTACCACCGTTATCGGGAGATGCTTCTATCTGTACAAAATAGCTTGATTTCTGCAAGGATACCAGAGATGATGCGCTGTATCGGCTGTCCTGTCTGGAAACGGCCTTTACGATCAGAGAAGATGCAGTCTCATCTGATGCGACGGTTAAGATACCGGTATCGTCAATAAAGGTACTGGGGCTCTTCTGCCCGGCAACGCTCCAGACTACCTCCTGGCTGGGAGCATTCTCTCCGCTAACGGAAGCCGTAAAGGTACAGGTCGAACCTTTGGAAGCAACACAGGTTCCGGGAGAAACACTGACGGATGTGACGACAGGTGCCGTCGGAGCCGCTTCTCGAATCTCCAGTGTAATGTTGACTTGAATCCCGTTCTCGAAATAAGGATCTGCCGTATCACTGAATAGAAGAAAACTGTTATAAGATCCGGGTGCCAGGGAAGTATCTGCCTGGATAGTGAAAGTACAGGACGTTCCCTGACTTAAGGAACAGTTGTCTGGAGCGTCTACTGAAATACAGTTATAGTAATCAAATTCATACCATAGGAGCGTAAGATCTTCGGTGCCGTTATTTGTCAGAGTGATATTCTGGCCGGTCACAGGCGTTCCTTGATCGGGCGTGCCGAAATCAAGCAATGTCTTGTCTGCCGACAAGCCGTGTTCGGTTTCCTGCCCGATATCATTCGTTCGCTTCACGCTTCTTTCGTCGGCCGGGGCTCCGGCGGCACCATTCTCAGAAGCGTGACACAAAAGAGTGTTGGAGCAAAAGGTCATCAATGCTAATAAGCATAAAAATAGTGTGAAAAATCTACGTAGGGAAGATTGTTTCACGGTCCAAATAAGCTCCGATGAAAATTCGTGCTTGGAATGGGGGAGCAACATAGAAATAACAGTTCTGCGTATACGTGTCATACAGATACCTCCTTCCTGAACTGTTCCGACATTGCTGTCGTGGCACATTTTCTATAGATTCCATATAGGATATTTCCTTAAACTTCCTATATAATATGCGGGCTTTCGGAGACTGATTAAAGAAGCATCTCGTGTTGCCTTAATCTTACTATACCATGAAAAAAAAGCCGCTTCAATTGCAAAAAATGACTGCGCCATCCAATGCATACCGCATATGATAGAGTAAAAAGGCATTTCACAACCTTATTAGCATTTATGACTAATGTGTGCAAAACGCATTGAACATGGAGGAAAATATGAATCAACCCAGAATATTACCTTTCTATATGGCGTATCCGTTGCCCATGTATTATCAGCAGGAAGACAGTGTAACACGGGACCTGGAATATTTGCAGCAGATGTATCCGGCCCAGGCGAAGAAATTTCAGAAACTGATCGCGGAGACTCTGGATCATATCGACTATGAAGGCAGCATGATCTATGACGAATATCCGGATAAATGGCAGATCTATAGGCTTACGCAGATGATCACAGACAAGATAAAGGGGGCGGGAGAAGAGGGTCCGGTGGAGGAAGACTGGAATAAAACGACAGAGTTTGTCCAGATACTATTATGCTATGAGATTTACAGAAGGCGCCACTGCAATAATAACGGAATCTTAAAATTTTAGTTGAGGTTTTTCGGCATTCTTATTACAATAGAAACAGACTGTATCACAGGAACTGCCGGGACAACGGGTCGAGAAAAACAGGAGTGGGAGTGTAACAGCGACAGGAGGCGGAATGCAGGGAGAACTGAGGAAACTTTTGGAGGAGACTGTGAATGAAGACTTATATCGGATCACGATCAGCAACCCCAGAAGGAAGGACGAAGCATTTAAGATAAAGATACGGCCGGTTATGGTTAAGGGCGCGGTCCTCTTTCAAGAAACATTGTATGAGGGGACGAAAGTGTTTCATGAGAACAAGGACAGCGAGATCATGATCGACCGCATAGAGCAGCTGCTTGCCCGGGATTTTAAGCAGTGTGAGGTGGAACACCGGAGTTGGCGGGCAACGGTTTTGGTCAGCAAAAAGGGGAAAATAACGATCAGCCGCAAACGGACTCAGGACACCGGCGCGGGAACGGACAAATCCGGACAGATTCGGATGGCACATAACAGGACGAAAAAATACATCCTGGAGGAAGGAATTCCGGTCCCGTTTCTGGTCGATCTGGGTGTACAGACGAAAGAAGGACGGGTGGTACATGCCCGCTATGATAAATTCAGGCAGATCAACCGTTTTCTGGAATTTATCGAGGATATTCTGCCAACACTTTCAAGAGAGAGAACCGTGAAGATCATCGATTTCGGATGCGGGAAATCTTACCTGACTTTTGCAATGTACTACTATCTGCATGAATTGAAACGATATGATGTGGAGATCACAGGGCTGGATCTGAAGGAGGATGTGATCGATCACTGCCGCCGGCTCAGTGAGAAATATGGCTACGGAGGGCTTCGTTTTTTGAAAGGAGATATTGCGGAATATGAAGGGCACGATTCCGTTGATATGGTGGTAACGCTTCATGCCTGTGATACGGCCACAGACTATGCGCTGGCCAGAGCGGTGGAATGGCATGCGGGGGTGATCTTGTCGGTACCTTGCTGCCAGCATGAGGTGAACAGCCAGATCAGATGCGATAAGCTCGATACGATAATGAAATACGGAATAATCAAGGAGCGTATGGCAGCCCTGGTCACGGACGCCATACGGGCGCAGCTTCTGGAGACAGAGGGCTATACCGTGGATATTCTGGAATTTATCGATATGGAACATACACCGAAGAATCTGTTGATCCGTGCCGTACGTAAAACGGACAGGCAAGGACAGTGCCAGGAGCAGGTGCGGCGTAAAGTTCAGGATACGACGGCCTTTCTGCATATTGAGCCAACCCTGCAGAAGTTGCTGGGGGAACGGCATATGCAGTAAGGCAGGACAGAACAGAGAGAAGAAACGAGGAAGGCAATGAGAAGAGCGATCATAAAAGGATGCCTGCTGGGTGTTATCTTCATGGCGGCATTGATGCTGATCAGCACGATCATGAATCAGGGCAATACAGATATGACCACAGAGATGGGGGAGGCTACCTTTCCGGTGGTTGCCATGTCAGCAGCCGGTTATCGGGTAAACAACCTCCACGGTTATGCTGCGAGCATGGATTGTGCTTATCTGCGGGATACGCTGCAGCCAGTGGAAAGTGACAGGAAGATCAGTGTCATGCTGGATACCTATGACAGAGAGATAGAACAGATTGGGTTCGAGGTCAGGAGTCTGGATGGGGAGCGGCTGGTGGAAAGCACCGAGGTGGAGGATTTTGTACAGGAAGGGTCCACGATTCGTTTCGATATTACGCTAAAGGATCTGATCGAGTATGATAAAGAGTATATGCTGGTCTTTCTCGTCACGCCTAAGGGAGGTACGCCGATCCGCTACTATACCAGGATCGTGCTGAGCGAATCCATGCATATACAGGAGGAATTGGACTATATCATGGATTTCCATGAGCGGACTTTCGACAAGGAGGAGGCCGCTGAACTGACCAAGTATCTGGAATCCAACTCCGAAGGGGATAATACGACGTTTCATCGGGTGACGATCCACAGCAGCTTTGATCAGGTTACATGGGGAGATCTGACGATCAGCAGAATCACGGAGCCGGCACTTTCTATTAAGGAACTGGCGGGACAGACAGGCTCTTTCCAGATAGAATACCTGGCTTCCGTGCGGGATGGCAGGAAGAACCAGTATTACCGTGTGAATGAATATTACCGCATTCGTTATACGCCGGACAGGATGTACCTGTTAGATTATGAAAGGCAGATGGATCAGATCTTTGACGAGGAAGCCGATATCTTTGTCAATGATAAGATCGTGCTGGGCATTGTGGGAGATGACGTAAAGCTCCATGAGAGTGACGGGGGCAACGTGTTTGCCTTCGTGACAGCGGACAAGCTCTACAGCTATAATGTGACGGATAATAAGCTGGCCCGACTTTTCAGCTTCTATGAGAACACAGAGGGGATGACGGACATTAGAAATGGATATGACCGACATGATATCCAGATCTTATCCGTGGATGAGACGGGGAATGTTAATTTCATGGTCTACGGCTATATGAACAGAGGTCGACACGAGGGCCAAGTGGGGGTTGCTGTCTACAATTACAACAGTATGACCAATACTGTTGAGGAGAAGATTTATATCCCCTATCAGAAATCTTACGAATTATTGAAAAACGATATCAACCGTCTATCCTATGTGAACCGGGTCAATGTCTACTATTTCATGTTGGACGGTTGCGTCTATGCTGTCAATTTGGAGACGGAAGTCTGCCAGATCATAGCTCATGGGCTCAAGGAGGGCAGATATCATGTGTCCGAATCTAATAAAATGCTTGTCTGGCAGGAAGACGAGGATCTGCAGGACAATAGCCGGCTTTACTTGATGAATTTGAACACACAGTCGAAAACAAGCATTGAGGCAGACGCAGGCGAATATATTTCGATCCTGGGATTTATGGATGAGGATATGATCTACGGGCTGACAAGGCGGCGGGACATCGTGGAGCAGAGTACCGGTTCGGTGTTGATGCCTATGTACTGTGTACGCATTCAGAGTGAGAATGGAGATGTGTTGAAGACCTATCAGAAGGAAGGCGTCTACGTGGCTGACAGTACGATCGAGGAGAATCAGATTACGTTGTCGAGAGTACAGTGGAATGAAGAGACGCAGGAGTACGAGGCGGCTTCGGATGATCATATCATGAGCACGGAGCAGACGAAAGAGGGGATCAACACGATCGGTCAAGTGGCCACCGAAAAGTATGAGACGATCAGTCAGATCACGGTCAAGAACGAGATCGATGTGAAGGGCATGAAGAGACTGACGCCAAGGGAAGTACTTTTTGAAGGAAATCACAATGTGGAGCTGGCGGAATCTGAAGAGGCACAGCCGCGTTATTACGTGTATGGCAAGAACGGGATTGAAGGAATCTTTGCAGATCCGGGCCGGGCCGTGGCGCTGGCCTATACGGCGGCAGGTGTCGTGGTGGACGATGATGGCGGCTATGTGTGGCGACGGGAGAGCAGAAGCGCCAGGAATCAGATCATGGCCATTACGGAAGACGAAATATCAGAGGAGCGGAGTTCTCTGGCAGTCTGCCTGGATACGATCCTCAGGTTTGAGGGTATCTCCAGGTATACACAGCGCCTTCTGGACGGGGGAAGCACCGTGTTATCGATCCTGGATACGGATCTGCAGGAGGAGACCGTATTGGATCTGACCGGCTGCAGTCTGGATGCAGTGCTCTACTATGTGAATAAAGATATTCCAGTGCTTGCGATGTTGTCGGATGGTAATGCAGTGCTGATCGTGGGATTCAATGAATTGAATATCGTAGTGATGGATCCGATGACAGGGACGCTGTACAAAAAAGGGATGAATGATTCGACGGAATGGTTAAATGAGAACGGGAACCGATTTATCACATATGTGCGGAAGGAATAGGAGGAAGGAACCAAGAATTTGTGACGCTTCGGAATGGAGGAAAGATGACAATGGGCAGGGCAGTGATCTTCGATATGGACGGGGTTATTTTTGACAGCGAACGGATGGTGCTTGCTTGCTGGGAACAGCTGGCAGAGAAATATCAATTATCGCGAATGCGGGAAGCCTATATTCCTTGTATCGGGGTGAATGATGCCAGGATGAAGGAAATCATGGAGGCGTTCTATGGCGAAGATTTTCCGTATGCGGTATTTAGAAAAGAGGCCACGGCGCTTTTTCGGGAGATGACCGCGAGAGAGGGACTTCCGGTGAAAAAGGGTGTACGGGAGCTTCTGGAGTACCTGAAGAAAGAAAAAGTTCCGGTAGGCCTGGCTTCGTCTACAAGAGTGGCTGTGGTGACGGAAGAGTTGAAAGCGGCAGGGTTATTTGATTATTTTCAGGCGGTGACCGGCGGCGACCAGTTAAAGCGCAGCAAGCCGGAGCCGGATATCTATCTGATGGCATGCGGGAAGCTGGGAGTGAGGCCGGAGGAGACTTATGCGGTGGAGGATTCTTATAATGGGATCCGATCCGCTTACAGTGCGGGAATGATGCCCATAATGGTGCCGGATCTGCTGCCTCCGACGGAAGAGATGTGTGAGAAGAGTGTGGCGGTGCTGGATGATCTGGTACTGGTGCGGGAGTGGTTGGAGCGGCAGTGAGAGTGAGGCGATGCCGGATGGAGGTTTGAGACAGGCATTCTTCCGGGGAAACAGGTCATAGTTGCAGAGAGTGGAAGGCAGGCTTTAAATGACGTATTTATGGGAAGGGAAACCAATAGTTGCGGGATTGGAAAGTAGAAGTTATGGTGAAGAAGCCCCTTCTTACATATAATTGCCTTACAAGAATATGGCGAGGGACGTCTGCTCCTAAACAGAATTTTCCGGCAGACCGGGAGATTAGCTGACGTTTCGGAATGGAGGAAATGTTTCATGAATCTTGAAATTGCAACCAGATTGGTAGGGCTGCGTAAAGCAAATAATCTGTCACAGGAGGCGCTGGCGGAGAAGCTGGGGATCAGCAGACAGGCGGTCAGTAAGTGGGAGCGGGCAGAAGCGTCACCGGATACGGATAATCTGATCGCACTGGCGAGACTGTACCATGTCTCGCTGGATGAACTTTTGAAGATAAATGATGAGGAAGAGAATGACGTTGGGGCCTGCGAGGGAACATATGGTAATGCCGGGCAGGCCAGTGCCCCTGCCTGCCATGATAGCGTGATAAAGGGTGAGACGTCGGCTGACAACGGCAGGACAGGCTGCGACGCATATGGTGAAGACGGGCAGGATGGTCCGTGGGCATCAGGTGAGGGAGAAGACTTTGCTGAGCGATCGGGAACGGAGGAGAATGGCTGGAACAGCGCTGACGGAAGCGCTGGCGATGGCTTAGAAGACGATGTACATATTGGATTCCGAGGCATTCATGTGAAAGAACGCAATGGAGACGAGGTGCATATCGGCTGGGATGGTATCCATGTACATGATAAGGATAATGACGTGCATATCGATAAGAATGGCATTATTGTAAACGGGGAAGAGGCGAGGAAACATCTCTTTATGTATGAAAGGGAGCGGGCAGAATTTCCGCTGGGGATTCTTGCGATCGTCATCTATATTGTGATCGGTATCTTCTTTGACTTGTGGCACCCGGGCTGGATCCTCTTCTTTCTGGTGCCGGTCATCAGTTCGCTCATCCATGCGGTGCGTAAGGGGAATGCGAATCTGTTTGCTTACCCGGTCTTTGTGCTGTTTATTTTCTTATATATGGGGTTTGTACATTTTCGATGGCATCCCACATGGGTACTTTTCCTGACGATCCCGCTTTATTATCCTTTCGTGGGATATTGGCGGGACAGGAAGGAGAGAAAGGAAGGAGAATGGTGATTCTTCCGATTATTCAAATTAATAATGCGAATCTCGTAAACGAGATTCGCATGTAAACAAGCGTTGCTAATAGCTCTGCTTGTTTTTTTATAGGAAATTGCGACAGTGTAAACCATTCAAGGAGAATGCGGAGCATTCTCTGAATCGTCGCTGCCGGGCGACGATTTTTATATTCGATTAAAAATCTTTCCCTGGTATTTCTGCAGTGAAAACAGCAAGATCATGCCGAGGATACCGCAGGAGATAATTTCACCTGCACCTACTGTCAGGCTGTAATAGCCGAAACACTGTAACGTTGACATACCATCGATCAGCAAGCCATAGCCGTAGATCAGGATCAGCGGTACGATAAGAGTGTTGGCAATGATCGGGCATACCGGGGCACACCATTTCCATCTGCGGAGGGCGTAAGTGCCAAGTGCACCGAGCAGTGTTGCCAGACTGCCGAAAATAATATCGGGCAGGGCACATCCTGTCAGAATATTACTCAGAAGACAGCCGATAAACAGGCCGGGTATTGCGGCTGGAGTAAAGTAAGGCAGAATCGTAAGTGCCTCAGAGAACCGAACCTGCACGGCATAATTGGCAAGTCCGAAGGCGTTGGCGATAAAGGTCAGCACAACGTAGATGGCGGCGATCATGGCCGCCTGAACCAAAGTGGTCAGTGAGATAGGCGTGGAAACCCGTACAGGGATCGCCTCGTTGTAAGTTTGTTTCTTCATATGCATTTGTCTCCTTTAGTTTTGTTTTAGGTGAGGAAGGTCTCGAACTCACCATATTTATTTGCTGAAAATACCGTATTTGCGGCATTTCAACGTTTCTTAGTATAGCACGGGATAAAATGAAAAGCAAGAAAAAAATCTGCCGTTCGCCGCAAGAGGCTTGGAATGGGCAGATTCTGTAATCGAGCACAAGCAGTTATTTCCACGCTTGAAAGTCGGTCACTCCGAGCTTTCAACTCTCACGTGACCGCCACCGCTCGGCGAGCCGCATGGCCATCCACGCTTGAAAGTCGGTCACTC